>Ga0351944_1061_pt1 | contig 13518 bp, 10 predicted proteins | sample BONcelT113001F13_FD_205820 | JGI IMG/M metagenome (GOLD analysis project Ga0351944, IMG submission 205820) | Enriched cells from coal bed in the Powder River Basin, Montana, United States - BONCAT cells T11 rep3 HSBNCT.T11.300.1.F13 ... | reverse complement strand
CCACGGCGGAACCACGCTCGATCTGGACGGGATCGGACAGCTCACCGGGGGACAATGCCGACACCTTTTCCGAAAGACCCGCGTCCCATCCCGAGAGGAACACGGTTCCCAGGTTTCCGCCCCTGAAACGGGTCTCGGGATCGAGGCTGTATTCGGCCGCCGCCTCGGAGAAAGGTATCCCTCCGTTCATCACCGACTCGCGAATGGCTTCGGCGTTATCCAGCACCCTCTGGAGATCCTGTGATTCAACTGGCACCAGCCTGAGTATGTGGCTTGCCCGAAGACGGTCTCCGTCACGTTCCGTGAGCATAACAAGATGCACGCCAAAGGGGGTCACGAAAGGACCCGCCATGTCTCCGGCCTGAAGGTCGGTCATCCTGGCCTCGAAGGCCGGCGTCATGTCGCCCGGGTTGAACCAGTCCAGGTCGCCACCCACCCTTGCGGTGGCGTCCTGTGAGTATTCCATGGCCATGGCTTCGAACGTCGTCTCGCCGCTTTCGATACGGTTCCTCACCTGTGCGAGAAGGAGTTCGGCTTCACCCGTATTCCCGGGATTGACAGGCAGATAGATCCACTCGAGGTTGGCCAGGCCCATGATCTCCCGCACTGCTTCGATGTTTTCCTGCAGATAGATCGCCGGATCGGAAGGCATTGTCAGTCTGGCGGATGCGCTGATGCGTCTTGCGTAGGCCTCGGCTGCCATTCGGTGTGAGATCGTTCCGGCAAGTACCTCGCGATATGTGGCCATGGTAAGCCCCGATGCGGAAAGAGCCTGCTGAAATGCTGTTTCGGTTGGGAACTCGGCCCGGCGTTCAACAAGAAAAAGCTCAACCCTTTCGTTGACCTGGGCGGTTGTGGGGTAGAGACCTTCGCGCCTCGCGGCCTCGACAAGAAGCTTCTCCTGTACAAGTTCTGCAAGGGCTGCGTCGTACAGCGGATCCCCGTGATACATCCTGCGGGCCTCTCCAAGTGCGATCCCGGATTCCTGAAGAAGGCTCACCACTTCGCTGTGCAGTATGGGGACAGACCCCACTACGGCGGCAATACCGTCGAAAGGGGCACCCGCCGGCATGACAGCCGCGATCGAAAGAAACAGAACAGCAATAACCGTCACTGGATCACCTCGCAGTCGTATCTCCCGGATGCGGCGGAAACAACGCCCTCCACCGCGGTTTCGAGTCTCTGTGAGAAAAGGTACTCCCGAAGCGCCGTAACCACCCTGACCCTGGCCTGGTCGGGAAGCGCGCGGGTTTCAGATGTCATCAATATGTGCCAGCCGTCGGGGGTGCGATACACTGGGCCAAGGCCTTCAAGGGTGGCTGCCTCACGGGGCAGCCCGGCCAGATACAGCTCTCCCCCCGTTACGAAGCCCAGGTCACCGCCGATGGCGGCTTTCTGGCTAAGTGACACCCTTTGAGCGGTTATCTGGAACGCGTCACCGCCCGAAAGCCGGCGGTGGATCGAATCAGCCGTCGCGCTGTCCGCCAGAAGTATGTGGAAGTAGTGACGCTCGAGCAGGTACTCTTCGGGGAACTGCCCCATGTATGCCAGAGCTTCCTGTTCAGTGGGGTAATCGACTGAAGCCGCAATGCGTTCAAGCATGACGTCCCGGAGGTAGACCTGCCTTGCCCGGTTCGCCACAAGCCTGCTAAGCGCGGGATTCTCAAGACCTTCGTCAACAGCGGTTCTGGCAAGCAGCTCATCTCGGTACCAGTCACGCGCGTCCTGCTCATCAAGACCCAGAAGCGCCATGTCTTCCCGGTAGAGGAAAGCGTTGGCCACCCTGGCCGCCACTTCCCCCCCGGGGGGATCCGGGGTTTCGGGTTCGGGCGCCCCGCCGAAGTCAGCCCGAAGGACGGGAAGCGTAACCATGGCAGTGACGGCCAGGACAAGCCCCGATACCGAAACAATGATCCAGGGAGGAATCCTGTTCATGGAGACCTTTCTAAAGCCTTTCGAGAAGTCGCTGGGGGTAGACCGTCACGCTGTGGCCGCCCCTGATACCGGCAAGGATGTCCATCAGGGCCTTTTCCTGCCGGGTCGCCAGAAGCTCTTCGCCAGCGAGCTGGACAAGCTGGGTCTGTGTGGCTGGTGTCGCCAGGTCCCTGGTCTCGAGGAGCTGTATGATGTGAAAACCCGCCGTTGTCTCGACAATACCTGAGACCTGCCCGGGTTCGAGGGAGCAGACCGCCTCCATGAAGGTGGCCGACGTCATACCCCGGCGGAGCCATCCGAGGTTTCCGCCCTGTCGCGAGCTGGGACACGACGAGAAGTTGACCGCAAGTGACTCGAAGCTCTCGCCTCCCGAAAGTCTGGAGAGGACGCTTCCCGCAAGGACCCTGCTGTCAAGCAGTATGTGCCTGGCGTTGTACTCCTTCCCGTACGAGCCGCTCCAGATGTCAAGATAGTTCTCGACCTCGAGCCTGGAAACCTCCACTTCCTGGAGGATATCGCTTATGTAGGCCTCGATGAGCACCTGGTCAACAGCCGCCTGCACCGCCTTCTCGACATCGGGACGACCGCGGAGCCCGGCGCTCTCTGCCGCGGCCACGACCAGCCTTTCCCTTACCCATGATTCGAGTATCTGCGATGCATCGGATTCACTGGTTATGCCCATGTAGCGGAGGGCTTCGATCCCGCCGGCCTGCTCCAGAAGATCCTCCCAGGTAAGCACGGCATCGTCGACCTGGGCGAGGACCTGGGCGGCAACAGATGGCGCAAGGATGACAACAGCCAACAGCGCGATTTTTTTCATTCTACGGTCCCCGTTCTTTAACGCCTGGGCATTGCGGCCCAGGGATCCACCCGTTCAACTGCGGTGGTGTCGATCTCGATGCCCAGTTCAAGGGTAAGGCTGTCAATGAATTCGGTGAAGAAGGGCTCGAAACGGCTTCGGAACAGATCTATCTCGGCCAGTTCGTAGACCGTGTCCAGCGGAAAGGTGTCGGGGGGGGCAATGGCAACCACCCGGAAGAATGCCGCAAGCTCCCCGCCGGATTCCACTGGCCCCACGAAGGTTCCGAGCGAAGCCGAAAAGACGCGCTCACCCAGAAGCGCTCCGAAAGCTTCAGCGGGTTGTAGAGGGGTGGGTATAAGGTTTCCGAATGAGTCGGTCATTGAGCTGTACTGCCCGAGATCGGAAAAATCTTGCGCCGACTGCAGCTGGGGAACACGACCCTGTTCAACGTAGGCGAGAAGAACGCTTCGTCTTTCTGGAAGCGAGTAGCGTCCGGGGTTTTCTGTGTAGAACCCGGCGACCTGAGAGCTGTCGGGCATGGCAGGCACGATTACCCTCTCCCTCACAAGGGCCTCGGTGCGTGCGTAGTCAATGGTTGACCGCGGAACAGCGGCGCCCTGCGAGAGGGCTGCTTCCGCGAGGGCCATTGAGCGGGAGGTGGAAAGCACAAGGAACCATAGCGTGGTGATGGAATCGGGAGAGGACTGCCTGCTGAAAGCCGAAAGCTCTGGTGGCACGCCATCGGGGAAGGAACGGTAGGAAACATGTTCAAGAATGCGGGTCATTTCCTGCGTGGTGAGTTGTCCGCCGTTCCAGAACGCCAGTACCGTTTCGTCACCGGGCCGTGGAAAACCCAGGGCGAAACGGTTCAGTTCGGGGGCGTTCACGGTCACTCCGGCCACCCCCTCGATCTCCCAGCCGAAGAGTGACATCGCCGAATTCTGATCGGGAACGGCCTTCAAATCAGTTGCTGCCGAAAGGCCAACTAGCCATGCCCCGTACCTGGGCAAGACCTGAACTTCACTGTTTTCAAGCAGTTGGCGAAACGCTGACGTAAACTGCCAGGGCGGCCCGGACATGGTCCTGAAGCTTGTGCCCGAGCCAGCGCTCCAGGGTGCGAGGAGGCTTCCGCCTGGGTCGGAGGGGCCGGCTGCGCGCCATGCGGCCGCTGTCTGATGGGCTGTTGCGCTGTCCTCCAGAAGGACCACATGAATCGAGTACACCGTTGAATCGAGGCCGGAAAGAACGGGCTCGGGATCGAACGCCATCGCCAGGCTTCGCGTGATGGAATCGGAAAGCCAGGCCGCCGAATAAAGATCGACCCAGAAGTCGGTGTCTGTAGCGGGATTCATGTCGCATGCCGCCAGAAGAAGCCTTTTGGTGACGATGCCGCGCATCAGTTCGAGCCTGCCGCCAGGCTCGAGAACAGCCACCTGCCGGTCCGGCGGAAGGTCGTTGAAGGTTTCCAGAAAGTCGTTCACTGTGACGTCCTGTCCGGCAACAGTGCCCAGCCTGTCGGGTGAGCCTCCGCATGATGCCAGCAGTCCGGTAAGAAAAATGAATAGAGATATCCTATTCAAGAGCCCCATCCTCTCCTGAGCGTGACCTTGCCGCTTTGTAATCTCTGAATATACGCAAAACACTGGAAAGAGTTTCCTTTTCCTCTTCATCGAAAGCCCCGGAAGTACGTCTGTATAGGACCAGCCGCCCCGTTGACTCGTCTGAGGCCACCCATCCCCGGCCAGCAAGCGTCTGAGCTTTCTCACGTCTGGGGCCCTCCCCAGCCGCAAAGACAAGCCTTACCTTCCCCGAGGAGGCCACAACCTCCTCGAGACCGGCTTCGCGCGCCAGAAGGTGAAAGCGCGAGCGCCTGGCGACTCCGGCCACAGGCTCGGGAACCTCTCCGAATCGGTCCTGAATGTATGAGAGCCAGTCATCGATAGTACCCTCACTTGCGGCCCTCCATACCCAGCGGTAAAGGTTGACCCTCTCCGATGTGTCCGGCATGTACTCTTCCGGTATATAGGCCCTTCCCGGCACCTCAACCCTGACCGATCTGGAAACAGGGGTCTTTTCGCCCCTTAGTTCCTCCACTTCCCGGGAGAGAAGCTCCTCGAACAGCCCGTATCCGACCGCGTCAATGTGACCGTGCTGACCGGCGCCCAGAAGCTCGCCTCCGCCCCTTGTCTCAAGGTCCCTCATTGCCACGTGCCATCCTGAACCGAGCTGGGTGTAACGTTGTACAGCTTCAAGCCTTCCCCTGCTCTCCTGCTTCAGCTTGGTCCTTCCGCCGGGGGTAAGCAGGTAGCAGTACGCCTGGTGGTGGCTTCTCCCGACCCTCCCCCTGAGCTGGTAGAGCTCCGCCAGACCGAAAGCGTGGGCGTTGTCGATGAAAATGGTGTTGACCCTGGGCAGGTCGAGGCCCGACTCGATTATGGATGTGCACAGAAGTATCCGGTACCGCCCCTCGATGAACGAGTGCATGACCTCCTCAAGACGGGACGGGGGCATCTGGCCGTGCCCCACAATAATGTCAGTGTCCACGATGGATTCAAGACGTTCCCTGACCTTTTCAAGCGTCTGTACCCTGTTATGAACGAAGAATACCTGACCGTCCCGCTCCATCTCCCTCTCCACAGCTCTTCTGATTATGGCGGTCTCCCAGGGAATGATCTCGGTCTGGATCGGATACCTGTCCCTTGGAGGGGTGGTGATCAGGCTGATGCTGCGGAAACCGGAAAGGGACATGTGAAGCGTTCGGGGAATTGGTGTGGCTGTCATGGAAATCGTGTCAACACTTGACCTGATCTCCCTCAGGTACTCCTTCTGAGCAACACCGAACCTGTGCTCCTCATCCACGATGAGAAGGCCCAGATCGTTGAATCGTACATCCTTCTGAAGAAGCCGGTGTGTGCCGACCACTATGTTCACCCGGCCCTCGGCGAGTCCCCTTAGGATCACCTTCTGTTCCGCCGGCGTCTGGAAGCGGCTTAAAAGGCATACCGTAACCGGAAACTCTGCTGTTCTGTCCCGGAAGGTGTTGTAGTGCTGCTCGGCGAGGATCGTTGTCGGCACCAGCACTGCAACCTGCCTTCCGGCTTCGGCGGCGCGGAAAGCAGCCCTGACAGCGACCTCGGTCTTTCCGAACCCGACGTCTCCACAGACCAGCCTGTCCATCGGCGCCGGAAGATCGAAGTCATCGAGCACCGAAGCTATGGCCCTGGCCTGATCTGGGGTCTCCTCGTAGGGAAAGCTGTCAACCAGGGCCTGCATGTGCCTGCCGGCCGGGGGGAAGGCCGGACGGCTCCGGGCTTTTCTTTCCGCATACAACATGGCCAGTCTCCCCGCAATCTCACCGGCCCGCTTTCTGGCCCTGCCAAGCCTGCCCTGCCAGACCAGGCTTCCTATCCTGTCCAGGGAGGGGGCGGCACCCGAAGGGGAAAGGTACTTCTTTACCTGGCCGAGTTCGTGAAGTGGAACAAGGAGTTTGTCACCCCCATCGTACTGAATCTCAAGGCAATCCCATGAGCCGTCGTTCGTGTCGATCCTCTTGATGCCCAGAAAACGGCCTATCCCATGGGCTTCGTGGACCACATAGCATCCCGGTGCGAACTCATCCCAATCTGCGACCACCTGGCCTCCCCGGAACTTCCTGATCCGGTCGGGCCGCCTCCTGCGGCTCAGCAGCCCTCTCTCCACAAGGAAGACGACTGGCCCGACCGGGGTTTCCGGAGCGATGAACCCCTGGGAAAGGGAAGCCACTTCAATGCTGACCCACTCCACGACCTCCGGGGGCAGCAGTTCGCGAATGGTTTCAGTTTCGGCGCGGGTGTCGCAGGCGATGATTATCCTGTAGCCCTCGCCCAGCCATCCCCTGAACTGCCTTGTCATCTCCCCGGCGTGATCCGCGAAACCCGCGACTGGTGCCGTGGGCATTGAGAAGTCACATCCCTCAACGGCGAACGGCAGATGAACGAGCACCTGACCGGCCCTCTGCATGCACCGGTCGATCTCTTCCCAGGAAGCGTAAAGCTCGGAGGCGGAGAAGGGCATGCCGGCGGGAAACGATGACAGCCTGGATTCAAGTGTGGATCCGACGCAGGATTCAAGCCGGTCAGGCTCAAGGAGAACGAGCGTTCCAATGGACGGGAGGTAGTCAAGAAGAGTACCCGACCTTTCGTTGAACAGGGGAACGAAATGCTCGATGCCTGGAAAATCGCAGCTGTCCGAGAGCTGGTCCTCCAGGGGATGGCCCTCGGGAAGTGCGTCTATCGCCCTGTTCCAGTGTTCAGGAGTGAGAAAGAGTTCACGGGCTGGTATGAGAATGACATCCCTCACGCTCCTGACACTTCTTTGCGACTGGGGGTCGAACAGACGAAGCGACTCTATCTGGTCATCGGAAAACTCGATCCTCACGGGGTTCGGAAGACCGTACGAACCCACATCCACCACACCGCCCCTGCGGGACCAGCGCCCTTGTTCGAAGACCCCGGTCTCCCTTCTGTAACCGCCCGCGAGAAGCCACTCGCCAAGATCGGACGGACTGAGCCTCATGCCTTCGCGAAGCGAAAGGAAGGGAAAGTCCGAGGGGGGGGGAAGCCTCTTGACCAGAGCGGCGGCGGAAGCTACCACCAGCGTGGAGGAGCCGCCCCTGAGAAGCCCGGCCATGCACTCCACCCTGTCGGCGATCACACCCTGATGGGCTTCCTCACCGTGGAAAGGCAGGGTTTCGTATGATGGAAAATAGAGCACCGGATCGGGAAGCAGCGCAGTGAGGTCATCCCTGATGGCCTCGGCCTCGCGGGAGCCGGGCACAACCACCATAGTGGGTCCGGCAAGTCTGTGGGCCGCCGCTATCGCCATGGGCAGAGCGGCGCCCCCCAGCCCGCCCATCGTGACCCGCCGGCCGCCCCCTGACGCGAGGCGGTCGAGAAGTGGAGCGAACAATGCGTCCCAGAACCGTTCGTCGTGAATGATCTGGTCAGCCACGGCGGAAAAGACGCTTCAGGAAACCAAGGACTCCCTTTTCGGGAACCCGCCCGCCGGTCCCGCCGTCACCTCCGAGAGTGTCAAGGATCCTCTGGAAATCCACGTTTTTCTCAACCATTCCAAGGATGGAAGCTATCTTCCCGCCCTCATCGGGTTCGATCTTGAACACATGGCCGGAAAGCCTCTCCGCTGAGCCCTGAAGAGAAGTGGCGGTATGAAAAAGGGGTATCCCGGAGACCGCACAGGCTGCCTGCCTTCTCTGGTCAGGCTCGCCCCCGCAGACTACCACCGCGGATGGGCGCGGCCCCCCTGCAAGGGCCGAGACAATCACTGCGTCAAGCACTTCTAGACGCGAGCGGCTCACCAGGAGGGCTCTTCCCCCTTCCCGGCCGATCCTTGAAAGGACCTCGTCAGACGAGTCGAAGGCCGTTAGGAAGCCTGAATCGTCGGAGCACACGGGCCCTTCGGCGGAAAACAGGGGCAGGGCTCCAAGCTCCCTGATTATGGATGTGATGGAAGGCCTTGCTATCCGCTCTTCAAAGGGAAGAATGCCGAATACAGGAACTCCTGCGCCTGCGAACCAGACCCCAAGGACCGAGGCGATCGAATCGTGTTTTTCAGGCTTTACCCGGTTGATAACGACACCGAGAATTGGCACCCCGTGGGTTTTGAACAGTGCCCTGCAAAGGCAGAAGCTGTCGATGGTGCTTCCGATCCCCCCGTCAAGCACCAGAATGACAGGAATTCCCAGAAGCGAGGCCACCCTCGCATTCCCAAGATCGAACACCGAACCCACACCAGGATGCCCGGTACCCTCCACCAGGACAAGACCGCTGTTCCTGCTGAGTTCCCTGAACGCGCTCTTGACGGCGCCATGTATCCCCCTTGGTTCCCCGGTGGTGACGAACCTCTCCGCGGCACCGCGTGACGCCAGCAATTGAGTTGAATCGCGCTGTATTGCGGGAAGCCCGAGCGCTCTTGAGATGAACCATGAATCCTGTCCCACCGACTCTCCGTCAACGACCGTGATCTTCTGGCCCAGGGGTTTGAAAAAGGACACACCGCCAGGAACAATGGAGTTCAGGACCCCCGAAAGGCCCAGACATAGAGTTGTCTTGCCCGCGTCCTTGCCGGAGCCGGCGATGTAGACGCCGGGGCTCATGTGTCGTCCCCCCCAGTCGGAGGACCCCCGGTTTCAGTGGAGGGAACCGGAAGGGGCGCGCCACTGAGCAGCGACCATGATGACTCCAGAACGGGAAGCTGCCGGACGAATGCCTGAAGTTCTTCGCCCTCGAGCGGATCTGAGGGGGGAACTATCTCGTCGGCGGGATTCACATGGGTGCCGTTGCGCAGCATTTCGAAATGGACATGGGGACCTGTGGAAAGCCCTGTGGTACCCACGTAACCGATTATCTCGCCCTGCCGGACATGGGTTCCCACGGCCTGCCCCGACGCGTAACCGTTGAGGTGGCCGTAGGCTGTTTCGTAGCCGTTGGCATGCCGGATCTTGATGAAATTGCCGTACCCGCCCTGCCACTGTCTCACCGTGATGACGCCGTCACCAACGGCGTAGATCTCTGTTCCCATCGGGGCGGCGTAGTCAACACCCCTGTGGGCCCTGGTGTAACCGAGGACCGGATGAAGCCGGGCGCTCGAGAAGGGCGAACTCACCCTGCCGTATGGAACGGGCATCTTCAGGAACATGGTCCGAAGCGATGCACCATCGCGGTGGAAGTGGTCGAGGTAGGCTTCGGTCGAACCCTCGGGAAAACGGTAGAATGGAAGGGCTTCCGCAAGACCGCCCCCGGCGAAACTGTACTTGGCCCCGAGTATCCTGAGAAAACCCGACTCGCCGTCCTCGGGATACCTGGTTTCCTCTATCAGAATCCAGAGGCTGTCGCCGACCCTCACATCGTAGTAGAAGTCGATGTCGTAGCAGAACAGCCGGTCGGTCAGTTCATGCTGGAGTTCAGCGATGTACCCGACCGCCCTTGATGAATCTCGCGGGCTGAGAAGCATCCCGGTGGGCGTGAGGTCGGGGGGGATGGCCGAATCCCAAAGGGCGCCCCAGACAGTGGTCGTCACACGGCATGTGACGGCTCTTGTCCTGACCCAGCTCTCCTGCGGTGAAAACTCCCATAAACAGGGTGAGTCGCCGGTCCAGCAGATCCTGAAGAACCCCCTTCTGTTACGCGGGTAGGCTCTGAGCTCTGCAAGGCGCCCCCTGTGGTAGACGGCGATGATAGTGTCTCCGGTCTGCTGCACTTTCCAGCCCAGACTGTCAAGCAAAAGCTCGCACGCCCCCGCGAAAGTGTTCCCGGAGAGGCCGGCATCCCTCAGAGCGCCTCCGAGAAAGCCGCCACCTATCACGCCGACGCGTGTATCAATGGTGTCCGCCATCACATGAAGGGCATGGACCCGTGTGCTTCCGATTGCGGCAAGGTCATCGTGAAAAGGCCAGTTTGCGCCGGCGCCCCCACTGGCGCCCCTTATGGAGAGGCCGGTCACAATACCCGCGACAACAATGAGCCCGACCGCCGCGAAGTTTCTCCTGCTTCTCAGCAATTCGATAATACCTTCCGTCAGCTTCCGCCGGAGAAGAGCCTCTCGCCGTAATCGCCAATACCGGGGCGTATGAACCAGTTCTCGTCCAGCTCCCTGTCAACGTTCGCGGTGATCAGGGTCAGCTCGGTGAACTGCCTCAGATTCGCTATGCCTTCCGGAGCGGCGATGACTGTCACGAGGATCACGGACTCCGCTTTCCTTTCCATGAGGTAGCCCACAACGGAAGCAGCGGTTCCACCGGTTGCCAGCATGGGATCGAGAACGATGACGGTCCTTCCCGCAATGTTGGGTATGCACTGGTACTGCCACTGGGCAATACCCGTGGCCTCATCCCTCCTGAGTCCTGCAAAGGCGACGGGCGAGTCGGGCAGGATGTCCATGAATGGTTGAAGCAGTCCGAGACCCGCCCTGAGAACGGGAAGCAGGACCGGAGGGCGCTTGAGTACCTCTCCGAATGTCGTTTCAAGAGGGCTTTCCACCTCGACGGGCATTGTTGGGAGGTTCCGTGTGGCCTCGACCGCCAGCAGGCAGCCCAGACGCTGGGTGTACGCCCTGAAGCGTGAAGGCGGGAAATCCTTGCAGCGCAGCCTTGTCACCAGGTCGCGGGCAATGGGGTGCTCGAATTCGATCAGATCCATGGAATGCGCCTTTCATACGATTTGTTTGTTGACAAGATACTCTGAACTGCTTACTGTCGCCAGATGCGGAAGCGAACCTCGAAGGAAGGATCAATGAAACTGCTTGCCACGCTCGATGAACGGGGTCTTGTATACCAGATGACGGGAAGCGGCGGCTTGTCGGCTTTTCTTGAGGAAGGGCCGCGGGTTTTCTACGCCGGGTTCGATGCCACGGCGGACAGCCTCCATCTCGGGCACCTCGTGCCGCTCATGGCCGCCGCCCACATGCAAAGGGCCGGTCACAAGCCCCTGGTCCTTGTCGGGGGTGCAACAGCCCTTGTTGGGGATCCATCGGGAAGAAGCTCGGAAAGGTCACTGCTGACAGTCGAGGAAGTGGAGCGAAACGTCGTCGCTCTCGGGAAGCAGGTATCGAGATTCCTCGATTTCTCACCAGGCGGAGCGGAAATACTGAACAACGCTCAGTGGCTCAAGGAACTCAACTACATCGCTTTCCTTCGCGACATCGGCAAACACTTCAGCGTGAACAGGATGCTCACCGCCGACAGCGTGAGGGCCAGACTGGAAACCGGCCTGAGCTTCCTTGAGTTCAACTACATGCTTCTGCAAAGCTACGACTTCCTGCACCTGTTCCGCAGCAGGGGCTGCCTTCTCCAGATCGGTGGGGCCGACCAGTGGGGCAACATCGTGGCAGGTGTCGACCTGGTGCGCAGGATGGCCGGCGTGGAGGTCCACGGCTTCACCGTCCCCCTTGTGACAACGTCCACTGGTGAGAAGATGAGCAAGTCACAGCCCGGAGGGGCAGTGTGGCTCGACCCGGAGAAAACGTCCCCCTACGATTACTACCAGTTCTGGATAAACACCGACGACAGGGACCTGGGCAGATTCCTAAGGCTTTACACCTTCCTTCCGATGGAAGAGGTGCTGGATCTCGAGTCCCGCAGCGGAGCCGACCTCAGGGCCGGCAAGGAAACCCTGGCCTTCGAGGCCACGGCCATCGCCCACGGGCCCGATGAGGCGGAAGCGGCACGAAATGCCAGCAGAGCGTTGTTCCAGGGTGAAGGAAACACTGGTGATGCCCCCACGTTCCCGGTCAGTCCCGAAGCGGTTGCCAGAGGAGTTACACTGCTTGAGCTTGTTGTGATGGCCGGTCTCGCCCCTTCAAGGGGTGAAGTGAGAAGGCTCTCGGAACAGGGCGGACTGTACGCGAACGGCAAAAGGGTCACGGACGCCCTGATGCCCGTGACCCTTGAAGAATTCTCAGATAATGGCCTTCTTCTCAGGGCAGGAAAGAAACGGTACTGCCGGATAGTCCTCGGTGAACGGTGAGCCCCTGCCTACCTGCCGCCCGAGCTTCCGCCAGTGCTTCCGCCCCGGCCGCCGTCGGGCGTGGTGCCCCGGCCCGTGGAACCCGAAGAGCCTGAGGTTCCACTCGAGGGCCTGTTCTCGAGCGCTGTAACCCTGGACGTGAGTGTTGTGAGACGGCCCTCGAGGTCTTCGATAACCCCGGTGAGGCTGTCGATCTGAGCCTGCCCGTCCTGCATCACGACGGAGACCTGGGCCTTCACCGAATCCACTCTTGCCGTAACGCCCTGGAGCATCGCATCCATGTCGGGGAGCTGGAATTCGCCGGTTTGACCGAACTGAAGCCCGTTAAGCTGGTCCTCCACCTCCTCGAGGCGCTCACTCATCTCTTCGCCGGTAACGGCAAGATCGCTGACCTGGCTGGATACGGAACTGATCTTGTCTTCAACCTCCTTCACCCCGGGCACCTGGCAGGCCGCAAGGGCAAGGATCATCACGCATGGTACGAAGTAACGCTTCATTGGTTCCTCTCTTCCATTTCGGGAAAAACTTCTGCCGTATATACAAGAATCTCTGTGTCGTCATGCTTCCATGCGTCGGGTGGAAGACCCGCCTTCAGACATGAATGCGAAAGAAGGGTCTCGCGGTCCCAGCCTTCCTCGGTGGCCACCTGTGGAAGCAGGGTTCCGGCCCTTCGCCCCCTTCTCACATAAACGCCGTGCAATCCGGGAACGACTTCGGAGGGGAGCGCAGGAATCATTTCGGAGAGCACTGATACCTGGATGGTCAGGGATTCCGCCTCGGCTGGCGTCACGGGCCGAAACCGGGGGTCTCCCGTGGCGGCAGCCCCGGCCATGGCTACGATGGTCGAGCCCAGCGAGCCGGTGCCGGTGAAGCTCCCGATGCACCCCCTGAGCTTCCCGTCCTTCTTCAGAGTGACGAATGCGCCACACTTGAGGCCAAAAACCTCCTCGTTGCCCGGAACCGGTGGCATGGCACCGATAACGGCACTCAGAACGGCCTTTCGAGCCAGGTCGAGAATGGAGAGGCGTTCCGACCGGGCAAGCACCTTTCACACCTCCCTGACGATCATGCCCGAGAAGTACCCGACGACCTGCTTCTCCCCGGCGCCGGCGTCGGCCGATGTGGAATAATCGATCTCGATCGCCCCGTTTCCGCCGGCAAGACCGGCGAAGTAAAGCAAGGTCATCATGGCGGCCCTTCCGCACGCTTCCCCCCCTTTGGAAAGAGCGTTCTGAAGGGCTTCGGGGGAAAGTGAGAGGAACG
>Ga0351944_1057_pt1 | contig 14016 bp, 16 predicted proteins | sample BONcelT113001F13_FD_205820 | JGI IMG/M metagenome (GOLD analysis project Ga0351944, IMG submission 205820) | Enriched cells from coal bed in the Powder River Basin, Montana, United States - BONCAT cells T11 rep3 HSBNCT.T11.300.1.F13 ... | reverse complement strand
GTGGGGGAATGGTCGGGATCGGATCATGGGCTTCAGGAGCTTTGCAGGGAGATTGAGGCCCTGTGCGGCGCACCGGTGAACAAACTGGGGGATGCCCGCTCCATTGACGCGGACATCCTGTTCATCGAGGGCGGTTCGGGCGGGCCTGAGCTTGTTCTTCCCCACCCCAAGATGCACCTCAGGCGTTTTGTCCTGGTTCCCCTCGGAGAGGTCTTTGACGGCCCTGTCCCCGGCTTTGCGCTGACCGCGGGGGAATTGCTGGCACAAACCCCTGATGAATCACATATTACACTGTGTGAAGGATTCAGTTTTGACTGATTTCAGGGTTCCGTCAACCCTGGTGATCGAGGGGCCTCCGGGCGCAGGCAAAACTGCCCTTGCCAGGCTTCTGGCCGGAAGGTTGAACGGACGGCTGGTCCTTGAAAAAACCGAGGATAACCCGTTCCTTCCACTTTTCCACCGGGACATGGGCAAGTGGGCTTTCCAGACCCAGATAGCATTTCTTCTCCAAAGGTATGAGCGCCTGGGTGAGCTTGGACGGACCGACCTTTTTCACGGCCTTACGATCAGCGACTTCTGTTTTCACAGGGACGGGATCTTCGCCAGGGCAACCCTCTCCGAGAGGGAGCAGGAGCTTTACGTGAAACTCTCCGGAGCGCTGGCTCCTTCCGCAGTAGCTCCCGACCTCGTGATTTACCTTCAGGCTTCCCCGGGCTTTCTTACGGAGAGGCTCTTCAGGCACGGAAGGCCATTTGAGAAGGATGTGAGCAGAAGCTGGACAGAGCGCCTTGTGGATTCCTACAACAGCTTCTTTTTGCGGGAAAGGCATTTCCCCACCCTTGTGGTGAGCGCCGAAAGACCTCTTGACGAGCCCAGGGCGCTCTCGGCCCTGGTGGAGTCCGTACGGGATCACAGGGGAGGGCTTTCAAGTTTCTCACCTGTGTTTGAAAGGTTTCTTTGATGAGGGTTGCTGACTGCGAATCCGATGCCGTTGCCCTGACTCGCGAATGGAGGTCAGTCGGGAACACCATTGGTTTCGTGCCCACGATGGGCGCGCTGCACGAGGGTCACCTGAGCCTCGTCCGCGAGGCAAGGACCCGATGCGGAAAGGTCGTGGTCTCCATCTTCGTCAATCCCGCCCAGTTCGGCCCGGGAGAGGACCTCACAAGGTATCCCCGAATGATTGAAGCCGACTGCGGACTTCTCGCGTCTGAGGGAGTCGACCTTGTGTTCGCGCCCACACCGGATACCGTCTATCCAACGGGTTTCTCAACTTTTGTGGAGGTCACGGGACTCACAGCGGGGCTTTGCGGGGCTTCCCGCCCTGGCCATTTCAGGGGGGTCACCACTGTGTGCTGTGCTCTTTTCAACATCATCGGACCGGATATTGCCGTGTTTGGAGAGAAGGACTTCCAGCAGCTCGCCGTCATCCGCAGAATGACCCGTGACCTGAGACTGAGACCCGAGATAGTTCAGTGCCCCATCGTGAGAGAGACCGACGGCCTTGCCATGAGCAGCAGGAACGCCTACCTTTCACCGGAAGAGAGAGAGCAGGCCGCGTTCATTTACAGGGGACTCACGGCCGTAACCCGGGCGGCGGGGAAGGGTGAGACTGATCTGAAGGCTCTGAAAGCCGTTTTTGTGTCGGTTCTTTCCAGGGCTCCAATGCTCACGCTTTCATATTTCGAGGCGGTTGACCCCGATTCGCTGGAACCGGCGGAAAACCTTGACAGAACGGTGAGGCTTCTCGCGGCAGTTGTCGCCGGTTCCACGAGGCTCATCGACAACATCTCCCTGGAACCCCCTCATCCCTCACGGAGGACAGGATGCTGAGAACTTTTCTTGGAGCCAAGCTCCACCGGATGAAGGTAACCGAAGCCAACCTGAACTATGTCGGATCGATAACCATTGACAGCGAACTGCTTTCGCTTTCCGGGATCATGCCCGGAGAGCGTGTGCTCGTTGCGTGCGTGAACACTGGGGCCAGGTTCGAAACCTATGTGGTCGAGGGTTTGGCGGGAAGCGGCGTCATCTGCATAAACGGCGCCGCTGCAAGGCTCTGCGCTCCAGGCGACCTTGTCATCATCCTTCAGTACGTGCTTGTCGACACCGCGAAGGAGAAGCCACCCGTTCCCGTGGTGGTGGTGGCCGACCGCGACAACCTCTCCCCGGCGGTGATCTGAATGGTGCACGCCGTTATTCTGGCCGCCGGCAGGGGAACGCGCATGAAGTCCCCGCTTCCAAAGGTGCTCCACCCTGTTCTTGGGAAACCAATGATACTCAGGGTCGCGGAAACCGCGGCAAGGGCAGGTTGCGAAGGGGTTACTGCCGTCGTGGGCTTCGGCAGGGAACTTGTGACGCCACTGCTTGACGGCGCAGGTATGCAATGGGTAGTGCAGGAGCCACAACTCGGCACTGCCCACGCCCTTCAGTGCGCCCTGCCCAGCATATCGGAAGCAACTGAAGTTCTTGTGCTATTGGGAGATGTACCCCTTCTGAGGGCCGAGACCATCAGGGCTCTGCTGGACTCGCGGCGGTCATCCGATGCTGCCATGTCAGTACTCACGGCCGTTCCTCCAGACCCCGCCGGTTACGGCAGGGTTATAAGGGGTGATGACAGTTCGGTGACCAGGATAGTGGAACACCGTGACGCGACGCCGGCCGAACTGATGTGTACCGAGATCAACACAGGCATCATGGTTTTCGACGCTGCCTGCCTTGCCGGGCTCCTCTCGGGAATAGGGAACGGGAACGCCCAAGGCGAGTATTACCTTACGGATGCCGTTGAAGTCGCCCTGGCAGGCGGTCGCAGGGTTTCGGCGGTTGCATCACGGGACTGGCTCGAGGTTCGCGGTGTCAACGACCCGCTTCATCTGGCCGAGTGCACAAGGGCCATCAGGACCAGGGTTGTGAACGACCTGCTTCTTTCCGGTGTAACCATTCCCGACCCCGACGGCGTCTGGATCGAGGACAGCGCTGTGATCGAGCCCGGCGCGTACATCGGAAGATGCTGCAGGGTTTCGGGGTCATCTGTGCTGACCTCCGCCGCGAGGCTTCTGGATTTCTGCGTGGTGGACAACGCTTCGGTTGACTGTGAAATGCCCGAAGGTTCAGTGAGGAGCGGTGCTTGAAAAGCCTGTGGGCACCCTGGCGCTACGGATATGTGAGCTCCCCGGTTAAAAAGGGTTGCGTTTTCTGCGGGATAGCAGGGGATCCGCCCGAACTTGACCGGGATAACCTTGTGCTGGCAAGGGGTGCACGCTGTCTCGTCGTTCTGAACCGTTACCCTTACATAAACGGCCACATGATGATCGTTCCCTGCCGCCATGTTCCCGACTTCTCTTCGGCGTCTCACGAGGAGACCTGCGAGATGTTGGAATGGGTTAGAACCGCCGAGGGCGTCCTGCGGGAAACCATGCACTGCCAGGGGATCAACGGCGGGTGGAATCTTGGAAGCGCCGGCGGCGCCGGCATTCCCGGACACCTTCACATTCACGTCCTCCCGCGCTGGAATGGCGATACCAGTTTCATGAGCTCGGTCGGAGGCGTAAGGGTCCTTTCCCAGTCACTGGAGCAGACCTGGGAGACGCTTTCACCGGGCTTCCGGAGAGAGTCGTGACCGCAGCCAGCCGGAGAAGAACTCCAAGGAACAATACGGGCCGGGTATGGCAGGTGGTGCTTGGCATACTGTCGGGGTGCGCCATAACCCTGGCTATCGTTTACAGCCCCGCTGCCCACTCTTCTCCCGAGCCCTCCCCGGGGATACCGCAACCCGTGTACGACGGCCCCTCTCCGGACACCGTGAGGGTCATGGTCCGGAACGGAACCAGCATCAACGGAAAGGGGCGTGAAGTTCAGAGGCATCTGGAGGGCAGGAGCGGTCCCGTGTTCTTCATAGCCCCGTCCAGCGCAATGAACGCCGACAGGCTGGACTACACCGAAACCGTGATAGTATCTCATGTTGCCGGACCCGCGGCAGCGGCGGCTGTGGCGCAGCGGCTGGGTGTTCCCGACAGCAGCATTGTCTGGTGCCTCCCATTTCAGGGAGCGCCTGAAGTGGATGTAACAGTGTATCTCGGGCGTGACCTTGCCACACGGACGTTCATGCCCGTTACCCCAACTGAGACGGGAGGAGCGATTGACGGAGAACAACGAAGCCCCTGACATCCTCGGTACGGTGGTCGAGGCGATTCATCAGCGCCACGGTTACGGAGTGAGGGCGATGGACATGTCTGAGTTCCCGCTTACGATGGATGTTTTCGTGCTGGCCACAGCCGACACCAGGATTCAGACAAGGGCCGTCGCGGACCACCTGGAAAGGGAAATGAGGAAACTGGGTATAAAGATGCACCACTGCGAAGGTTACGACGAGGGAAGCTGGATCCTCCAGGATTTCGTCGATTTCGTGGTGCACGTTTTCCTGCCGGAGACCAGGGCCTACTACTCTCTGGAAACACTCTGGAGCGATGCTCCGTACGAAGACTACCGTGACGGCGAGACGGGGGCGGGAGATGAGTTCCCCGTTCTCAATCAGGAGTAGCATAGCGGAGGGAATGCGCCAGGCCCTGCGACGCGAATTTTCCTGCCCTGAAGATCAGATTTGCCCGGTTACCGCTGGTGAATCGAGCGAGAGGGGATTCGGCGACATAGCCTCCAGTTCTGCCATGGGGCTCGCAAAGACGCTGAAGGTCCCACCGCGGCGTATAGCGACGGTCATGGCCGGGGGGATCTCGGATCTTCCCTTTGTGGGCGGTGTGACCGTTGATGGACCGGGTTTTGTCAATATCACCCTGAGTAACGATTACCTCTGCTCCGTGGCGGCCCGGCTTGCTTGCGAAGGCCTTGCTGGAATGCTGGGCGAATGCGGCTCGCGGGGGAAGGCTCTGGTTGAGTTCGTCAGTTCCAACCCAACCGGCCCCCTCACCGTTGGTCATTGCCGGCAGGCCGTTCTGGGCGATGCCATCAGCCGCCTTCTCTCCGCGGTGGGTTGGACGGTTTCGCGCGAGTACTATTTCAACGATGCCGGAAGACAGATGGAAAGGCTGGCCGAGTCCCTGGCGGCACGGTGCGACCAGCTGCGGGGCGGGATCATGCCTGTTCCCGAGGGTGGTTATCAGGGTGAATACATCATGGACTGGGCTCGTGAACTGCTCGCGGGCGTGCCCGGCATCGTCTGGCCGGATGACCGTGATCTTTACAGGGAGGCCGCCACCGAAAAGGCGTTCAACCTTATCAGAAACGACCTCGAGCTTCTTGACATTTGCTTCGACAGGTATTTTGCGGAGAGCGAACTCATTCCTGGTCCTGTCGAAGAAGCCATTGAACGCCTCGACAGGGCGGGCCTTGTCTATCAGGATCCTGACGGTTCCGGGAAACTCTGGCTGAAGCTGACCGCGCTGGGCCGTCCTGAGGACAGGGTCGTTCGCAGGGCGGGCGGCGGTTACACCTATCGCATGCCCGACATCGCGTACCACCTCGACAAGTTCTCGCGGGGCTACGACCTGCTGGTGGACGTTTTCGGAAGCGACCACATCGACACGTGCAGGGATGTTGAAGCAGCCGTGACCGCCCTTCTCGGAGTCGAGAAGGTAAAGCGCACAATGCGGACGGTGATTCACCAGTTCGTGACACTCTCCAGGGGAGGCGAGACCGTCAAGATGTCCACCCGTTCAGGGGAGTTCGTAACTCTGAGAGACCTGGTGAACGAAGTCGGAAGCCCTGACGTGACGCGCTTCCTTTTCCTTACCCGCAGGGCCGAGGCCCACATGGACTTCGATCTGGCAGTGGCCCGGAAGGATTCCGAGGAAAACCCCGTATTCTACATTCAGTACGCTTTCGCAAGGATCGGGGGTATCCTTCGGGTCGCCGGCGACCGTTACAGGGATCTCGACGCCGGGCAGGCCGCTGAACTGCTGCGGGAACCCAGGGAGCGCACGGTTCTCACGCTTCTCGAGGCACTTCCAGTGAGGGTCGCAGAAGCCGCGGCGGACCTGGCGCCCCATCGGATCACCGAGACGGCATCGGAACTGGCAACCGCTTTTCATGGGTTTTACACACAGCACAAGGTAATGGACGAGGGCAATCCGCCCCTCACCGGGGCGCGGATGCTTCTCTGCCTCGCCTGCCGGGAGGGGCTGAAGGGTCTTCTTGAGGTTCTGGGCCTAAGCGCCCCGGAAAGAATGTAGAGGTTTGCATGTCAATTCTTGTGGTTGGTTCAGTAGCGCTAGACACCATAACGACCCCTGCGGGGAAGGCCGAGGATGCCCTGGGGGGGTCGGCTGTCTACTTTGGTCTGGCCGCCTGTTCACTTGACTCGGTGAGGATAGTGGGAGTCGTGGGACCCGATTTCCCGAAGAGGGAACTCGAGTTCCTTGCCACGAAGAATATCGACCTGGAAGGCCTTTTGACGGGTCAGGGCCCCACTTTCCGGTGGGAGGGTGTCTACGGCCCTGATTTTGGCGATGCCCAGACCCTGAGAACTGAACTCGGCGTTTTTGCGGGATTCGAGCCGAAACTCCCCGAATCGTACCGGGAAACCCCTTGTGTGTTCCTTGCAAACATCGACCCCGAGCTTCAGCTCAGGGTAATGGACCAGGTCACCGCCCCCCGTTGGGTCGCCCTCGACACCATGAACCTCTGGATCGACAGGCGGAGGGAGCTCGTACTCGAAGCCGTGAACCGGGTTGACCTTCTTTTTGTGAACGCATCCGAGGCCAGACAGATATCGGGCTGCGGAAACCTTTTCGAAGCCGGCCGGTTCCTCCTCGACGCGGGGCCGAAGTTCGTCGTGGTGAAAATGGGTGCCCAGGGCGCCATGGTGCTGGGCGGGAAGACGCCTTTCATAATGCCCGCCGTTCCGGTTGACAAAGTTGTCGATCCCACGGGAGCGGGAGACAGCTTTGCCGCAGGAATGCTGGCAAGCCTTTCCGGGTCAGGTGGTGAACTCACACTGAAGAACATAGCCAGGGCAATGTGTTTCGGTTCTGTCACCGCCAGTTTTGCCATCGAGGGTTTCGGCGTCGACGGCCTTAGAGGGATCGACTACGAAGCTGTGTCCCGGAGGCTTTCCTTCTACCTCTCCACGAACCAGCTGGACAGGATCGAGTAATGGTTCCCCTCGATTACAGGAAGAGCGGTGTGGACATTGAAGAGGGCAACCGGGCAGTGTCCCTGATGAAGGCCGAAGTGAAGAGGACCCATAACGAAAGGGTTCTCTCCGACCTTGGCCACTTCGGCGGGCTCTTCCGGGCGGACTTCCCCGGAATGAAAAGCCCCGTTCTCGTGGCCAGCACTGACGGCGTGGGAACGAAGCTCAAGGTCGCCTCAATGACAGGCGATTATTCAACCGTGGGTGCCGATCTGGTGAACCATTGCGTGAACGACATACTCGTGCAGGGGGCCTCCCCCCTGTTCTTCATGGACTACATCGCCTGCGGTTCCCTTTCGGCGGCGACGGCCGCTCAGATAGTAACCGGCATGGCCGGCGCCTGTCTTGCGAACCGCTGCGCCCTTCTCGGAGGCGAAACGGCAGAGATGCCAGGTTTCTACAAACCCGGCGACTACGATGTGGCGGGAACCATCGTGGGAGTAGTGGAGGAGGGTTCGATTGTTGACGGAAGCGCGGTGAAGGACGGTCATGGAATCGTGGGCCTTCCCTCCACAGGCCTTCACACCAACGGCTACTCTCTGGCCCGCAAGGTGCTTCTGGAGCTTTGCGGTTTCTCCCTTTCGGACAGACCCGACGAGCTGCTCGGAGCCTCTGTGGGGGAAGCTTTGCTGGCAGTTCACAGAAGCTACCTTGACGCAGTCGGACCACTGCTTGCTCATGGCCTTCTCACCGGCATGGCTCACATCACGGGTGGCGGGATCCCCGGCAACCTTGTGAGAATCCTCCCCGATGGTCTTGGCGCAGTCATTGACGGCACATGGCCCGTCCCGCCCATATTCGACCTGATAGCGACCCGGGGTGGCATCTCCACTGGGGAGATGAGGCTTGCGTTCAACATCGGGGCGGGTTTTCTTCTTGTAACGCCCGAGCCCCTTCGGGTCGTGCAGAGTCTTGAAGGAACGGGTGAAAGACCTTTTATTGCCGGGAGAATCATTCCGGGTCAGGGTGTTGTGTTCAGGGAGGGACGCCATGGGCAGATCGGTTGAACTGGCAGAGAGCCTTGCTCTTCCCCGCGGGGGAAAGATACTGCTTGCGGTACTTGACGGCCTTGGAGATGTCAGCGTTGCGGAACTGGGGGGGAGAACCCCCCTGGAGGCCGCCGACATCCCGAACCTTGATTCACTTGCCCGGGACAGCGCGATCGGCCAGCATGTGCCCGTGGCACAGGGGATCACGCCCGGCAGTGGTCCCGCGCATATGGCCCTTTTCGGCTACGACCCTGTCGACAATCTGATCGGCAGGGGAGTACTCGAGGTTCTGGGCATCGGGTTTCCCCTCGAGAGGGGGGATCTTGCAGCACGCATCAACTTCTGCACCCTTGACGGAGATGGCGTCATAACCGATCGCAGGGCAGGCAGGATAGCCACCGGGGAGAGTGCCGTTCTGGCGGAGAAGCTCGATTCCATAGCGATACCAGGTGTAGAGGTTATGGTGCGCCCGGTGAAGGAGCACCGTGCATGTGTTGTGTTCAGGGGAGAGGGGCTGCGTGACGGCCTTTCCGACACAGACCCCGGCGCTGTCGGATTCAGACCGCTCCCGGTCGGATCACCTTCCCCGGAATGCGCGCGAACCGCTGAGGTGGTGGGGGAGTTCATCCGTCAGGCTCAGGAGATACTGAAAGATCAAGCCCGGGCGAACGGCGTTTTGCTGAGGGGAATTGCCCTGAACCGGGTTTTCAGGAGTTTTGGCGAGAGGTTCCGCCTCGATCCTGCCGCGGTTGCCCTTTACCCGATGTACAAGGGGCTTGCTTCCCTTCTTGGTATGACCCTCCTTGAATCCTCGCCCGGCGACCTGTCCGGACAGGTCGCAGCTGTACACAGGGCGATCTCCCTCGGGAATGACTTTGTCTTCCTTCACCACAAGTACACCGACAGTGCCGGCGAGGATGGGGACTGGAAGCGCAAGATCACAGCCCTTGAGGATTTTGACAACGCTCTGCCCGGTTTCCTCGGGGCCGGGTTCGATGTTGTTTCTGTCACCGGCGACCACAGCACACCATGCCCCATGAAACAGCACAGCTGGCACCCGGTTCCCCTTCTTCTCCACGGTGGAAATCAGAGGGTGGGCTGGAACGACAGCTTCTCCGAGCGTCAGGCCGTTTCGGGCGCCCTGGGAACTATCAATTCACTTGACCTGATGCCGTTGCTCCTGGCTTCGGCGGGAAGGCTGGAAAAATTCGGTGCGTGAAGCCCTGGTCTGCCTCTCCGGAGGCGTGGATTCAACAGCCGCAATGTTGATCTGCCGGGAAGAATGGGATGCTGTGAGGGCAGTCTACCTTGATACGCGGGGCTGCGGTTCACCGCCACAGGCGAGGGAATCCGCGGACAGACTGGGTGTTGAACTGATCGTCAAGGATTCGGTCGACATCTTCCGGGAGAGGGTCAGCCTCCCTTCGGAGAGAGCGTACGGGGAAGGGTTGACCCCCAACCCGTGCGTCATATGCAACGCCGAAGTGAAACTCGCGTCAGCCTTTTCCATGCTTAAACAAGGCGAGACCATCGTGACCGGTCATTACGCAGGGTTGCTGGGTTCATGCCTCAAGCGCGGCAAAGACCCCGGCAAGGACCAGAGCTACTTCCTTGCCATGGTCCCGCGATCCATTCTCTCCAGGTGCGCGTTTCCCCTTGGGACGCTGCTGAAGGCCAGTGTCAGGGAAATGGTCGCCGGGGCGGGACTCCCATTTCTGAACAGGGAGAGCCAGGACCTCTGCTTCGAGCTTCCGGAGGTGGGTGAACCTGGTGACATAGTGACCCTGGAGGGCGAAACGGTCGGAAGGCACCCCGGGCTCGGCGGGTTTACCGTGGGCCAGAGGCGTGGCATCGGAGCCCATGGAAGGCCGATGTATGTGACAAGGCTGGAAGCCCGGTCAAACCGCCTTTACGTGGGCGAGGCACGCCACCTCTTTTCCAGGGGTTGCATGGTGTCCGGGATCAACGATCTCGGCCTTCCTTCCCAGAACACTTTCAATGCCCGGGTGCAGGTGCGTTCAAGGCACAGGGCGGTGCAGGCTATCGTGCGCCGTGACCGTGACGGGCTGGCAGTCGTTTTTCAAAGACCCCAGAGAGCCGTGGCTCCGGGGCAGACCGCTGTTTTCTACAGCGACAGTGATGACGATACGGTGCTCGGCGCCGGGGTGATCCTTGGAACGGAGGGGTGATGCCGCAGGATGCCAACGCCTTGAATGGTCTGAAGGAACGGCTTGGAGCCTTGATCCTCGCCCACAGTTATCAGCCTCCGGAGATACAGGATCTGGCCGATGAGGTCGGCGACAGCCTTGAACTCTCCAGGTTCGCCATGGAAGCAGGGGCTCCGCTCGTCGTTTTCTGCGGAGTCAGGTTCATGGCCGAGACCGCGAAGATCCTCTCGCCCCAAAGCGTGGTAAGGCTGGTTTCACCCGGGGCGGACTGCTCTCTCGCAGCATGCATGAACGGCCGGGACGCCAGGGAATGGAAAGCCTCGTATCCCGGCGCTGCCCTTGTGACCTACGTGAACTCGTCGGTCGAAGTGAAGGCGGAAAGCTGGGCATGCTGCACAAGCGCGAACGCTGTCAACGTTGTGCGTGCTGCGCCCTCGGACGAAGTGCTGTTCGGTCCCGACAGGAACCTTGCGGCATTCGCGGCCCAGGAGTCGGGGCGGAAAGTGATCCCATGGCCAGGGGGGTGTCACGCACACGCCGGAGCAGACATAAGGGACCTCCGCCGTGCGAAGGAGCAATGGCCAGACGCTTGTGTCCTGGTGCATCCTGAGACCCCGCCCGTGTTCTGGAGGGAAGCCGACCGTGTTCTTGGCACCGGTGGAATGATCCGGTTCGTCTCCGAGTCCAGGGTGAGAAGGTTCATAATCGGAACGGAAGAGGGAATGCTCCACAGGCTTTCAACCCTGTTCCCAGACCGTGAGTTCATGGCTGCCGGAGGCATCTCGTGTGCCGACATGCGCAACTCGACACCGGAGATGGTGCTTCGTGCCCTCGATTCGACGGACCCGGGGATCACGGTTCCCGAAGAGCACGTGGAACGCGCTCGAAGAGCCCTTGAGAGAATGACCTCGCTGTGAAGCTCAGGATAGGGATAACCATGTTCTGGGAAGCCAACTCCATTGAGCGGACGACGGTTTACGGACCCTGGAGGTACACGCTCAACCAGTGCTACCTCAGACTGCTCAATGGCATGGGGGCGGTGCCAGTAGGGCTTCTTCCCGGTGGCGACTGCACAAGCAGCGAGAGGCTCACCGGTGTTCACGGGCTTCTCATGACAGGGGGAGGCGATCCCGCGCCTGAGCTGTACGGCAGGACGGATCAGGGAAGCCATGATCCCGAGACCAGCAGGCCTTTGTGGGAGATGGAGCTTTACCGGGAAGCAAGGTTGGCCGGGATACCCATCCTCGCCATCTGTCTTGGAATGCAGCTCGTGGCGATCGCCGAGGGAGCAGCCCTCATTCAGCACATTCCGGCATCAGTCGAGGGCGCCATTGACCATCAAAGCGGCATGCACCTGGTAAGCCTGTCCCCCGGGTCTCGCCTTCGGGGCATTCTCGGTGTGGAGGCAATGGTGCACAGCTCACATCATCAGGCCATTGAGAGCGTTCCGGCGGGTTTTGCTTGGACGGCGTGCAGCCCTGACGGGGTGATAGAAGCCATCGAGTCCACCGACACGCTTGTAACCGCCGTGCAGTGGCATCCCGAGAGGGACTCCACGGGACCTGCGCTGGCGGGCGGGTTCGCCAGGGCCGCAAGGGAGAGAAGATGATATACAGGTGCGTTCCCAGGAATGTGGAGAGGGTGTGGGGTTCCCTGGCTGGAGGGGTCGGCGAAGTCTGGTGGGTTTACGATGATCCCGGGGGCTCATCGGCGCTCGAGCCCCTCCCCGGAGGGGACAGGACCGAGCTTGCCTCCATATGGCCGGATTCACGCTTTCCTCTTCTGGTGAAGACCCTTCACACATCAGCTGATCTTTCCGTTCAGGTTCATCCCGGTTTTGGGGGGCACTTCCCCAAAAAGGACGAAACCTGGGTGGTCCTTTCCGGCCACGGCACGATAAGGGCCGGTATTCTGCCGGAAATCTCCCGCAGCGATTTCGAGCAGGCCATCGCATCGGGAAACCCCTCTCTAGCGCTCAAGGCGTTCGAAGCTTCGCCCGGGATGACCATGCACCTCCCCGCCGGAACGGTTCATTCACTGGGAGCGGGGATGTCGGTGCTGGAGGTTCAGCTCAACTGCGACATCACCTACCGTTTGTGGGACTGGGGAAGAAAAGGGCCGGATGGCTCGAACAGGCCCCTTCATGTCCGCCAGGGACTTGAATCCATAGACTGGGAAAGGGGGGGAAGACCTGTGCTGCCCACCGGTTCATCCATCGATGGCGGCGATTACACCCTGGAAAGAACAGAGGGTCCAGTCATTCTTGGCCCCTGGGAGATACTTTTCATGCCAGGCAAACAGGCGTGCCTTGTCTCCGATGCCCTTGGCGGAAGGCTTCACGCCGCGCCGGGCTCCTGGAAGGCGGTGATGAAGAGATGATGAACGGCACCGATCGGTTCGGCGTGATAATGGCGGGCGGGAGAGGCACAAGGTTCTGGCCCCTTTCCACTTCCGCGAAACCCAAGCAGTTCCTCGAGCTCCTGCCCGGAGGCACCATGCTGCAGCTCACAGCGGACAGGCTTGCCGGGGTATGCGGACGGGACAACATCATGGTTGTCGCCGGCAGGGAGCATGGAGGCCTGGTTCTAGACCAGCTCCCCTGGCTCGATGAGGAAAACCTTCTTCTGGAACCGGTTGGCAGGAATACTGCACCATGCATCGGCTGGGCTGCATCGGTCCTGGCCGAGAGGGGTCAGGCTGAAGCCACGATGCTTGTCATGGCCAGCGACCATCGGATCCACCCAGTGGAGGAGTTCGCAAGAACCTCCGGGGTGGCAGTTTCGGCTGCGGAATCGGGATACCTGGTCACTATGGGGATAACTCCCACACACCCCGCTACGGGTTACGGTTACCTCGAAAAGGGGGCCGAGATATCTGAAGGCGTGTTCAGGGTGAAGTCCTTCAGGGAGAAACCCGACCCGGACACCGCCCGGCGTTTCCTGGAGACCGGAACCTACCTGTGGAACTCGGGAATGTTCGTCTGGAAGGTTTCGGGGATTCTGAAAGCGATTGGTAAGCACATGCCGGGCCTTCTCGAGGGTCTTGCCGGACTGGCCGGATGCACCCGTCCCGACCGCGACACTTTCAGCGCCCTTCCCGCCTTATCAGTGGACGTGGGCATCATGGAAAAGGCAGGGAACGTGGTGGTCGTGCCGGCATCGTTCCAGTGGAGCGACATAGGTGACTGGCCCGGAGCCAGGGAAGCTGGTGTTTCGCGGGGTGAGACCGTTCTTGTGGATTCGGAGAACACCCTTGTCTACGATGCTACCGGAAGGCTTACCGTGATAATGGGGCTCAGGAATGTCTCGGTGGTTTGCACCGATACAGCCACCCTTGTCATGGCCGATTCTTGCGCCCAGAAGCTTCGTGAGGTTTCGGAAAAGATCAGTGAATGCTGACCGGAGCTCCAGTGGGCATCCAGGAGTAAGCCCATTCCGCGGTGAACCTGCCAAGACGGACACAGCCGTGGGAAAGAGGCTCTCCCAGCCTTGACTCGGCGCTGCCGCCAGCCTGATGCAGGCCTATGGCTCCACTTGGCACGATGCACAGCCAGTACGGCATTCTGACGTTGTAAGTGCTGGACATGGGGTTCCTGAGACGGTAGAGAACCGTGAAATCCCCTGTAGGGGTGCTGAAGTGCGGCGGTCTCCCTGTGGAAACAAGCGCCAGGTTGGTTTCCCTGTTGCCTTCCTGAAAGACGATGTATTGGTGT
>Ga0351944_1055_pt1 | contig 14126 bp, 11 predicted proteins | sample BONcelT113001F13_FD_205820 | JGI IMG/M metagenome (GOLD analysis project Ga0351944, IMG submission 205820) | Enriched cells from coal bed in the Powder River Basin, Montana, United States - BONCAT cells T11 rep3 HSBNCT.T11.300.1.F13 ... | reverse complement strand
CTTGAATCCCATCTGGCGCAAGAAGTCCATCGCCTGTGCGCTGCGCACACCGCTGCGGCAGAGCACCAGTATCTCGTCGGTCTGGCTCAGTACGCCCAGGTGGTTGGGCAGTTGCCCGCGCGGGATGAGTTTAGCGCCGGGCAGATGGACGATATCCCACTCGTGCGTCTCGCGCACATCCAACAGCGTAGTGCTGGGCAAGCCTGCCTTGATGCGCTCGCTCAAATCTTTCACGCTGATCTCATTGGCGGGATTGCTGACGCCCTGCGGCGCCTCCTTCTCGCGCACCGGCGTGCCGCAGAATGCCTCGTAGTCAATCAGTTTGGTAATGATGGGATGCTCGCCGCAGATGGGGCAGGTGGGGTCTTTGCGCAGCTTCAACTCGCGGAAGCGCATGTCCAGTGCGTCATACAGCATCAGCCTGCCAATCAGCGGGTCGCCGATGCCCATCAGCAACTTCACCGCCTCGGTGGCTTGAATCACGCCAATGGTGCCCGGCAGCACGCCCAGCACGCCGCCCTCCGCGCACGAGGGCACGAGCCCGGGCGGCGGCGGCTCCGGATACAGGCAGCGGTAGCACGGTCCATGCTTCGCCCAGAACACCGAGGCTTGCCCCTCGAAACGGAAAATGCTGCCATACACATTGGGCTTGCCCAACAGCACACAGGCATCGTTCACCAGATAACGCGTGGGGAAGTTGTCGGTGCCATCTGCGATCACGTCGTAATCGGCAAACAGCCGCAGCGCATTCTCGCTGGACAGCGGTTCCTCATACGTATCCACCTGCACAAAAGGATTGATGTCCAGAATACGTGACTTGGCGCTGTCCAGCTTGCGCTTGCCCAGTGTGCTCATACCGTGGATGATCTGGCGCTGCAAGTTGGACTCGTCCACCACGTCAAAGTCCACAATGCCGATGCGCCCCACGCCAGCAGCTGCCAGATACAGCGCCGCCGGCGAGCCCAGCCCGCCTGCGCCCACCAGCAGCACGCTGCCGGCTTTCAGCTTCCGCTGTCCGCTCATGCCCACCTCGGGCATGATGAGATGCCGCGAGTAACGGCGTATTTCAGCGTTGGAGAGACCGACCTCCCCTCCCCCTGCGCGGGAGAGGGGTTCGGCGGCGCCGCCCGCCACACTGGGCACGATGCTCAGCGTAGCGCCATCGGGCACAGGTGTGGCTGGTCCTTGCAGGTAGCGCACGTCCTCATCGCCCAGATAGACGTTGACGAACGAGCGCAGCTTGCCCTGATCGTTGAACAGGTGGCGCTGCAAGTCAGGATACTGACCCGCTAACGCCGATAGGACGCTTTCCACACTGCCCGGCGCGGCGCTGACTTCCCTGCTGCCCCCCACATAGGGGCGCAAGGGAGTCGGGATTCGAATCGTGATACTCATTGTTTTCTCCAACTCCTACAGATACAAAGCTGCCGGGCTTCGCGCGGAATCCCAACAACTTTCAACACACTACAACACTTGCACAGACTCTTCGTCAAAGCCAGAGCGATCGTCGCGCAGCACCCACGACTGTGTGGCGGTAGCGCGCCCCTGATCCACGCGGACGATGACAAACGAGCTCCTGGGCATGGCATACTCGCGGTCGGTCTCCGACGGGCGCGGCGGGCAATCGGGATGTGAGTGAAAGAAACCCACCACATCCAACCCGCGCTGGCTGGCTGCGCGGTCGGCGCGCACGTAGTCATCAGGTGATATCAGGAAGCGATTGCGCTGGCTCTCGCGTTCGTTGGTCACGTCCCACGCGTTGGCGGCGTTGACTGCATCCGCGACGATGGTGCGCACACTGCCATCTGCGTCCGTAGTCGTATCGCCGATCAGTATCCCGCATGCCTCGTGCGGATAGCCCGACTGCAGGTGCGCATGCATGCGCGCCAACACGTCCGCGTTCAGGATTAACATCGTGACTTGCCTTGCTCCTTTATGAAGGATGCATTGTACTCATGCTAGATGAGCAGCGGATAAGAAACATTAGGTGATGAGGCACGAGGTGACTGGCATCTCGGAGATGCCGGTCACCTGAATGAAGACGTCCGACACGCTACAATATGCCTTCGGTAAACCATACCAACACTGACATCGCACAGGCAGGTTATTGATGCTATCCATGTTGCGCCGCGCCCGCACGGAGTTTCCGCGCCAGTTCTGGCTGGTGCTTTGGGGTATGCTCATCAGCACCATCGGCGCCAGCATGATCTGGCCCTTCATGATGGTGTATGTCAGCGAGCGGCTGGGCATGCCCATGACCGCCACCGCTGGCTTGATGACTATCAGCTCGGTCATGGGTTTGATCGCGTCCTTCATCGCCGGTCCCATTGTTGACCGCTTTGGGCGCAAATGGGTAATGGTAATCAGCCTGGTGGTGAACGCGCTGGGCTACGTGTATATGGCAGCCGCGCAGACACTGCCGGATTTCATCATCGTCATGGTGGTTACGGGCATCTTCAATCCGCTGTACCGCATCGGCGTGGATGCTATGATCGCCGACTTGATTCCCAGCGAGAAACGCCCCGACGCTTACGCGCTGATACGCACCGCGCACAACGTGGGCGTGGCGCTCGGACCAGCCATTGGCGGTTTCATCGCCGCCATATCATACGGCATCGCATTCCTGATCGGCGCAGCCGGCATGATCATCTTCAGCTTGCTCATCAGCCTGTTCGCCAAAGAAACCCTGCCCGCATGGGCGCCGGGGCATGTGCATCGCGCGGAGCGCATCGGCGGCTACGGTTCCATCCTGCGCGACCGCCCGTTCATGAGTTTTGTGGGCTCGTTCACGCTCGTAACCATGGCTGCGGCGATGGTGTGGATGTTGCTAGCTGTCTACACCAAGCAAAACTTCGGCATCATCGAAAGCGAGTACGGCTTCATCCCTACCACCAATGCCATGATGGTGATCCTGTTCCAATTCGCAGTAACGCAAATTACCAAGCGTCACCCGCCACTGCGCATGATCGCGCTGGGGGCGGTGTTCTACGCTGTGGCAACCCTCAGCATCGCCTGGGGCATGGGCTTCTGGGGTTTTTGGCTCAGCATGGTCATCCTCAGCATCGGCGAGTTGATCATGATGCCCACCGCCAGCACGTATGTGGCGGAATTGGCGCCTGCAGACAAACGTGGTCGCTATATGGGCGTATTTGGACTAACCTGGAATGTCGCCATGGGCATCGGTCCGGTGATTGGTGGATTGCTGAACGACAACATCAGCCCGGTCTCGATCTGGTATGGCGGCGCACTATTCGGATTTGCCAGCGTCATTGGTTTCGTGCTGTTGGCGCGAAATTATCGCCCGCCCGTTGCGCAACCGGTTACTGAGGCGGGGATTAACGATTGAGGACTGAGATGATATGTGAACTATCGCGGAAGTGCTGGTAAGGGGAACGCGGTGTGAGTATTTTATTAAAGGCATTCCGTCAAGAAGCTTGGGACCTGCTGCTCGGACTAGCGAATCAGGCTGTACCGTTTGCGCCTCAAGAGAATGCGGAATGGCTCGAATTCCGAAAAGCATTTGATGAGACGAAGTACTATCGGCGGCATTACATTGCCTGGCAGGAAGAGCAGCCAATTGGGTATGGGTGTGTTGAACAGCAGAGTGATGACGCAGAATGTTTAAGGGGTTTTGTGGTCTGTGGCGCAGAAAGAATGAGCACGGGTGTAGGCAAGGAGCTATTCGAGAGATTGCTGGCAGATGCAAAGGGAATGGGAGCGATGCACCTGTGGGCTCGCGAGTATGAAGCAGATGATGTCGCCAGGCGGTTCTTTCTCGGATGTGGCTTTCAGGAAGCGAAACGATTCACTCCTCCGGGGGAAAAACCAGTGGTTGTATACACATATCAGGTCAGCACTGAAAATGCTGCCCAACACAGCGCCTAGCCCAAACGCCTCACTTCACCACACGGGTGATGCATGACGTTGTTCGTTACGCGATAGCGCACTTTATATCGCACCGGAATGGTGAACTTAATCGACTGTTTTTCAGTCAGATAAATCTTCCATTCCGGCGTCGTGTGATGATCTAAAGTGGGGATTCATGGTTCGAAACGAGAGACCTTCCCTTCTTGCTTCTTGCCTCTTGCTTCTATCCGACCAAATCTCCAATCTCCCATAGCTACCGCGCCAGCGCCACAAATACCGCGCCAAAGGGGTCTTCGATCCAGGCGATGCGACCGAATGGTGTATCGAATGGCTCAACCCGCACCTTGCCGCCATGCTCCAGCGCCACTTTAATCGCCTCGTCGGTATTCGCAACAGCAAAATAGGGAATCCAGTGTGCGGGAATGGACTCGTGCCAGTTTTGATCCATCTGCAGCACGCCAGCCAGATTCGCCTCGCCACGCTGCAGTGTGTAATACTCCATCCCCGGCATGGACGACCAGGTCAAGCCAAACAGCGCACAATAGAAGTCGCGCGCTTTCACGGCATCGCGGGAGTTTACCTCGCACCAGACCATGCTGCCGGGTACTTCGGCAATCTCTGCACCGACGTGCTTCCCGCTCTGCCACAGACCAAAGGCTGCGCCCGTGGGGTCGGTCGCCATGACCATGGTGCCCTGATCGGGTACCTGCATCGGCTCAAATAGCAATTGCCCGCCAAGTTGTTTGATCTTGGCGATGTCCGCTTGGATGTCATCGCTAGCCAGGTAAACTGACCACACACTGGGCATGTTGGAATCGGGCGCGGGTGGTCCGAGTCCGGCAACATTCTTGCCATCCAACTGTGCCATGGCGTAATAACCCAGTTCTGGTCCGCTAACGTTGTAGCTCCAGCCAAACAGCTCGGTATAAAACGCGTGCGCTTTAGCTGCATCCGGGGTTGTCAAGTCGAACCAAGTGGGGGTTCCTGCGGGTTTCGGTTTGTCAAACGTGCTCACAATACGCCTCCTATAGAATGGCGCGATCATAGCACATATGTTCTAATTGTCAATCCGCAAAAACGAGACCCAATCTGGACGCCGAGGCTTCAGCCGGTTTCGCAGGACACTCACAATGCGCGGTGAGTTGGCAGCCAGCTAAAGCGCAATGGCACTAAGAATTGGCGTCATAGTTGTGGGATGAAAGGTCGAAGAGCACATATTAGTCAGGTAAGCGAAGGGACAGTCAAGGCAGTATTCTTGCGGTTTTTTAACCGAGCCAGTATGCAGACGGTAGCAGTGGGTGCAGATCGTAAGCGAAAGCCGTACTGGCGTAACTGGACACCACTAGTGACCTTGTGGGGCATGATCACACAACGCTTGGGAGGGGAGCAAAGCGCTGAGGATGTAGTGACAGCCTTTCGTAACGGAGCAGCGGATGATCTCGATAGTACAGATGGGCATGCTAAACTGTTGTCAGAGCGAATCAAATCGGAGCAAAATTCTGCGTATGTGCAGGCGCGGGAACGGCTATCAATAGAGATGGTGCGAGTAGGACGACAACAGGTACAAGCGACCGTTGAAGCGGCACAGACAGGTGCAGAGCGCTGGCATGGGCACGCGGTGAGGCTGATTGATGGAACGACGTATCGCTTACCTCCCAATGGCGACTTGGTAGAGACCTACGGACAGCCTACGAATCAACACGGAACAGGTTATTGGGTGACGGTGAAATCGGTGGCTTCCTTCTGCTTGTTCAGCCACACCATCGTGGCACATAGCGAAGGTCGCTGCACATCAAGTGAGACTGCGTTGGTGCAGGCAGTGATAGCAGCAGACACAGAGAATGAGAGCATCTACGTAGGGGATCGCGGCTATGGGCAGTATCGCATGGCACAAGTGGCGCAAGCGTATCACCACTATGTGGTAATCCGTCTCGATACGCGTCGTATTACCAAATTGCTCAAGACAGCCGGGCGAGAAAAACCGCTGGCAAGCGGTGAAGAATGTGTGGTGACATGGCAAGCAGATGACGGCATCCAGGTACAACCCGATTTGCCAGCGCCCGGGATCACTGGGCGATTGCTCCATCTGCATGTGAACTCGCCCGGCTTTCGACCGTACGACTTATATCTTTTCACTACCTTGTTGGCTGTCGAAAAGTACTCGTTTAGTGCAGTGGTTGAACTGTATGGTCAACGCTGGGATGTCGAACTTCATTATCGCGATATCAAATCCACTTTGATGATGGATCAGTTCAACGTCAAGAGCGCCTCACTCTTTCGCAAGGAACTCGAAGTGGGGTTGTTATCCTACAACTTGATCTGTGCCGTGATGGTCCAAGCAGCTCGAAAAGCGGGGATTGTGCCCAGTCAATTAAGTTTCACGCGCTGCTTACGCCGTATTCGCGACATGCTGCTGTTAGGTGTTCCCGAATGGGTGAGTGCCCGTTTCGATCAGCCATTTGATTGGCTGATCGAGCGTCTGATGCAGTGTCGCTTACCCAACCGTCACCGCAAAGCCGATCACGAGCCGCGTGCTACACGGCGCCGTCCCGTCGTCTTTCCTGCCCTGAAAGGTAGCCGTACTGATGCCCGCGCCAAACTCATTGCCGATGTGTCCAAGGGGGTTGCTGCTATTTCTTAGTGCCATTGAGCTAAAGCGTCTTCCTCCGAGAATAGCGAAACAGTAGTGCTTTTGCCCGATCGCCGAGTGCGCAATCTCCAATCTCTAGTCTCCAATCTCCCTCTTGTGTCGCCGCGCCACGCGGAAAAAGTTCTCGATCAGCCGGAAGCCATCCTGATAGTGTTCGCTCGATTGCTCCGGGTGAAACTGCGTGCCATACACGATGCGCCGCTTATGCACAAACGCCTGCACACGGCACGTGTCAGAGGTCGCCAGCAGCGTCAACTCAGAACCCAGCTCCTGCACTTCCCAACTGTGGAACTCCTGTACGCGGAACGGATTGCTCAAGCCGCGGAACAGCGGGTCATCGCGCACGATGGACACCGGATATACGCCCCACTCCTTCAACTGACCGGGCATGTAGTTGGGATTGTGATCGGCTTCGCCGTCGCGCAGCATGCGCATGGGACCGATGGTGCTGCCCAGCTTCACCGCCAGCACCTGCATCCCGCCGCAAAAGCCAATCTGCGGCACATCCCAGCGCAGCACGCACTGACCATACGCGCGGTCATCCAGCACATCATAGGTGTCATACAGCGCCGATCCGCCGCTATGGCAGATCGCCCACGGGCGAGCCTCACGCAGCAAGCGCGCCGACACCTGCTTGTAATGCACCATCAGACACACATCGCGCGCCAGCCGTTCCAGCGCCAGTTTGTGATGTCCAAACGCGCCATAGTGCTGGCGGTAATTCTCAACCGAGTCGGTGACGATATACCAGATCATGCATTCCCCCGCGCGCGATGAAGGACGTCAACTCCAGAACGGTTCGCTCATGTACTTGTAACCGGCATCAGCAAATACGGTCACGACGACGCCCGTCTTCAACCGCTCCGCCACGCGCAGCGCGCCGACGGCAGCCGCCCCCGCCGAAGGGCTGACAAACAAACCCTCCTCGCGCGCCATGCGCACCGCCATCTCCTGCGCCGCTTCGGTCTCGATCTCGAGATTCTCGTCAGCCAATGCTGCATCGTAAATGCGCGGCAGGATGGCTGTGGGCATGTATTTCCAGCCCTCGATGGCATTCACCGCGGAATCTGGTTGCAGTGAGATGCACTGGATGGCTGGGTTCAACTCGCGCAGCCGGCGCGCCGTTCCGGTGAAGGTGCCGCTGGTGCCCAGCCCGGTGACGAAATGCGTGATACGCCCCTCGGTCTGCTGCCAGATTTCCTCGGCAGTCGTCAAATAATGCGCGCGCCAGTTGGCATCGTTGTCATACTGGTTGGCGTAGAAGTAGCGCCCCGGCTCCGACTCGTCCAATTCCTGCGCGGCGCGGAACGCGCCATTGCCGCCCTGCATCGGATCGGTAAACACCATCTCCGCCCCGTAGGCGCGCAGAATATGCTTGCGCTCCGGGCTGACGTTCAGCGGCATCACCAGCTTCACGCGATACCCCAGCGCCGCGCCCAGCATGGCGTACGCAATGCCCATGTTACCGCTGGTGGCATCCAGAATGACCTTGTCATGCGTTAAGCGACCATCCGCTTCCGCCGTGCGCACGATGTTCAGCGCCGCGCGGTCTTTGACCGATCCGCTGGGATTGAACCACTCCGCCTTGCCATACACTTCCACTGGATCAACGTGCTGCGCTATGTTCGTCAGCCGAACCAGCGGCGTGTTGCCCACTTGCAGGCACAGGTCACAGCTCGATTGTGTCAGATTCGCCATTTTTTTGTTTTGCCATGTAACAAGAATGCAATAAGTTGAACGGTGTCACCTGCCGTAACTGTAGCAGACTATAAAGGCGAAGTATACGATGCTGTCGCGAACTCGTGAACAACTGGCGGACAACCCGACGCACTGCATTCATCGCGGCGTGTCATGCCTCAGGCGGATGTATGATTTGCGTAAACTGAGATATGGCTCTAGATCTCCTTTGATAAAGACATGAGCCATGGTTCAAGCATGTCATGAACTTGCATGTATGGACAGCAATGATAAGGGGGGCATGAGTAAGTCTTCGATCGCCAGGCTTGATTCCCCATCCTTGATCGGCAAGATCGTGCTGGTGATTGCGCTGGCGCTGCTGGCAGCTCCGCAACTATGGTACCCGTTGGGATTTGATCAAGGCGTGTATGCTGCCTGCGGCGATGTGATTCGGCGCGGAGGCGTGCCGATCCGCGACTGTTTTGAGACCAAGCAGCCCGGTGTGATGGTCATGTACGCCATCCCCATGTTGTTCACGCTGGCGCCGATGGCGATCCACACTTTCACGCTGCTCTGGACAGCACTCACAGCGATTGTGATCGGCAAGGTGGCTGGGCGTATGCTCGGCGCACGCGCGGCGTATCCAGCGGCGATTTTCTACTGGCTGATATATGCAGGCATCAACTACTGGTCCATGGATCAGGCGGAGACGTTCGCCAACTTGTTTCTGGTAGTCGCGCTGTTTTCAGTCTGGCAGGCGGGAGAGGTTGGGAGCAGCGGTCAACAGTCACACCTTAACGAGCGTCAACCTACTCGCTCAACTACCAACCGTCGCCGAGTTTTCTGGCTGGCGCTTGGCGGGGTGTGCTGCGGGATGGCGTTCTGGTTCAAGTATGTGTTCGCGCTTATCGCTGTAGCGCTGGCGGTGTGTCTGCTGCTGCATGTGTGGCTGCGCACGCACACGTGGCGGACTGCGCTGGGCAGCGTCTTCGTATTCGGGGTTGCGGCGCTCGCTGTCGCCGGGCTGGGGTTGATCTGCTTTGCATTGAACAACGCGCTGCCGGCGCTTATCTCGCAATTTCAGTTTCTGCTGGTTGAATTCCCGCTTGGTCCGCCGCACACATTACCGCAGATAGCTTCTGAACTGGCGCGCTTCTTCAACAACGGCGCCGATGTCAGCGGTGACTTCAAGGCAACCGTGCCGCAGTGGATCGTGCTGGGCGGGGGATTCCCGCTGTTGCTAATTCTGGCTGTGATCGGCGCATGGCAGTGCGCCAGACATATACCTATTGTTTATGTGTATCTGGTTGCTTATTTCGTATCGGCTGCCGCGGTAGTTGTTTGGCAGGCTAACTATATCCAGTATCACTACACCACCATGATCCCTGCATTTGTGCTGCTGGCAAGCGCGCCCGATTTCCGCTTCAACCCCCGCTTGCGTGTCGCCTTTATACCTGCTGCGTTGCTTGTTGCGGCAGTTGTGCTGTTAGCGGTGCGCATGCTGCCGTGGGTGGCTGACATGGCGCAGAATGTGGCACTGCAACGCAAAATCCCGCGTGAAATCTATCTGGAAAGTCGCGTCGCGCCCAACGTACCGGTCGCCGAGTACATTGCCAGCCACACCAGCCCGAACGACACCATCGCCATCTTTGGCGACGCGTCGTGGGTGTACACGCTGGCGGATCGCCGCAACGCCACACGTTTTCCCTTCATCAACCTGTGGCTGCGCGATCGCGATGCTGTCACCTACCCATTGTTCATCGGGCAGTATCTCGCCGGGCTGCAACGCAATCAACCGATATACTTTATCATCACGAAAGCAAATTTCCCCTGGCAAAACAACGATTACATACCAGATTACGAAGCGAGCAGCGAGATCCGCAATTACATCGAGAGCCATTACGCCTATGAGGGGGACGTCGGTCCATTCCTCCTCTTCAAGCGAAAGCCTTAAACTTGATGATCCGCCGTATATTCAGCGCTGGCACTGCTATCCTTGCGAGTGTATTGCTACTCGCTATCGCCCTGCCGCAACTGTGGTACCCGCTGTGGTTCGACCAGGGCGCGCTGGCAGCCTGCGCCGATGTACTGCGCCACGGCGGCGCGCTTTACCGCGACTGCTGGGAGGTGCGCGGTCCCGCGGCGGTGCTGGCATACACCATTCCCATGCTGGTTTCGCCATCACCGGTGGCGATCCACGCCTTCGATCTGTTATGGCAGGTGTTTACGGCGCTGCTGCTGGCGCTGCTGGCGCATAGGATGTTTGGGCTGCGCGCCGCTGTCGTTGCGGCGGTGCTGTATTGGTTGACGTATGCCAGCATCAACTTCTTCGCCGCCGCACAGGCGGAGAGCTTCGCCAATCTGTTTTTTGTGCTGGCGTTGTATGCAGGATGGACAGCGACTGAGATTGCTGCCCGCCCTTCACAACGCACCGCATGGCTGACGATCAGCGGCTTCTGTGTCGGTGTGTTATTCTGGTTTAATTATTCCTTCGCGCTGGGCGGTCTCGTGCCATTCGGCATCATTCTCGCGCGAGTCGCGCAGCGTCGTTTTTCACAACCTGCAAGCGAAACAACCACCCGAAGTGCAGTCGCTCCTCTGCGCGTTCAACCTGTGCTGCTATATCTGCTAGGCGCGTTGGCGGCGCTGGTGTTTGGCTTGGCTCTTTTCGCCATCAGCGGCACGCTGCCCAGCCTACAGTCGCAGATCACTTACAACATCGCAATCTTCCACAACGTCCCGCTGAGTGCGCGGTTGGATTGGCTGCGCACGACTTTCTGGGAGGAGATCGTCGCCTTTGTCAGCAACGGCAACACACCCACCGCAGGTTTTAAAGACACTGTCACGCAGCTCTCGCTGCTGGGGCGAGGTTACCCGTTTGTGTTCGCTCTGATGCTCATGGGTCTTGTTGCCGGACTGTTTCGGCGCAACGCGCGGTCTGCGACGTGGTATGGGCTGGGGTACTTCGTTGTTGCGGTTGCCATCTGCCTGTGGCAGGGGCATTTCTATCGCTATCTTTTCCTGATCATCCTTCCGGCGATGGCGCTTCTCGCTGCGGGCGGACTGGCAGAGTGGCAATATGCGGCAGGACATGCCGGCTTGCGCCGAATCTCTATACTCACAACCGTAATCGCCGTTCTCTTTTTTGCGGGCGCAACGGTGGGACTGATAGCGGCGATGCTGCCCTGGGTGCGCGACGCGTACGATAACGTTGTCGTTCAGCGTAAATCCACAGCGGCGCTCTATCAAGAGTCCAGGTTGGCGCCTTATTCATCATTGGCAGTAGAGTTGAACCAGCGCACCACACCGCTCGATCGCATCGTCATCTTCAGCGATGTGCCTGCCATCTATGTGCTGGCGCAGCGCCCCAATGGCACGCGCTTCCCCTATTTGCGCTGGGCGCACGCGGCAGGCAGCGACGCCATCCGCGACGAATACACTCAGCAGTTCCTGGACGACTTAACCCGCAGTCGCGCCAAGTACTTCGTGGTGACACGGACGAATTATCCCTGGCAAGAGGCGAACTTTATCGAGGTGCTGAAGTCCATGACCGCGGTACACGACTATGTCGAGAGGCACTACCACTACATTGGCGAGAATGGTCCATTCCTGATCTACGAACGCAACGTGACACAGGGTGCAGACCAGTAAACGAAATAATAGCCTGCCGCTTATAACAGCGTCATCACGCTGACGGTTGTTCGTGCGGCGACGATGAAAGGTGCGCCAACAGCATCTTCAGCGCCGCATCGGCAGTGGCGCGCTTGTTGCCGATCCGGTCATGCGTCCACACATGCCGCTGCGCCATATCGCCCAGCGGTGTGCTGACGCCGATGTACACCAGTCCCACCGGCTTGTCTGCGCTGCCGCCGTCTGGTCCGGCAATGCCGGTGGCGCTCACGCCTACATCAACGCACAGCGCGCACCGCGCGCCGCGCGCCATTTCCAGCGCGCACTGCTCACTCACCGCGCCGTGGTTCACAAGCGTCTCCTCTCTCACGCCCAGAACATCGCGTTTGATGCGATTGTCGTATGAAACGATACCGCCCATGAAGTATTGCGAACTCCCCGCACGGTTGGTCAGTTCATCGCTGATCAATCCGCCGGTGCACGACTCTGCCGTCGCCAGCGTCCAACCGCGCGCGATCAACTGCGCCGCAATCTGATCGTTCATCCATGCGCGCCAACGCTGCAGCACGTCGTCATGCAGCACGCCTAATGTCTGCCGAGCAACCGCGACCTCCAGCGCGCTCAGTTCATGCGCAGCCTGCGCAAATTCCTCTTCATCCAGGATGAGCATCTCGCCTTGCGGACTCATCCAGATATCCAGCAGCAAATCTTCCCAATCAAGTTGATCGGCGGTGATGCGCGCCGGGCGCGTCACGTCGGCGTACCAGCCTTTCAACTCCCCTTGCGCCGACGAGATCTCAAAGACGTTGTACCAGCGATCTGCATAGAAAAACTCGCGCAGCACATCGCCTTGCTCGAACGTCACAAAACCCAATTGGGCAGCGGGGCGTGTCCACACTGCGCGCAAAATCACGCCATGTTCATCGCGCGTTAACACCTCGCCGTCATAAGTTGCCTTTACGTTGCCGTTGTGGTCGAGCTTGCGCACGTGCATCATCATTGCGCAGGCATTCTATCCCAGACCGTACACATCTACGCTATACAATCGAGCCTATAGAGATGACATTACAGAGGAATCTCGCCGACTTGATGCTAATGCGGAGTTTACAGGAGTGCCGTCATGGGCTTATCACGCAAGTATCAAACAGCGCGTGGCGCTCAGGTTGATACACAACCCGGCTCTCATGGTCGAGTGCTGCGGAATCTGCTGCAGATAACACGCAAACGCGAAATGGATCGCATGGAGTATGAGTCCCTATTGCGCGTTCAAGACACCTATTTGCATCGCATCACACCAGACACTCCGTTCACTGTCAAGCTTATTAACGCGATGCATCACGATTGGCTCGGTCATATCTATGAATGGGCAGGTGAATACCGCACCGTGGAAATGGAGAAGGATGGATTCCAGTGGCCGCCTGCCTACCTTATCGAGCAGAATATGCGAGCATTCCAGCAAGCACAACTTGACCGTTGTACACCATGCAAACCAGCACCCCTGTCGGTAGTGGCGCAAGATATGGCTGAAGTACATGGCGAGCTGCTTCTCATTCACCCATATCGAGATGGCAATGGACGTCTTGCGCGCTGGTTGGCAGATTTAATGGCACTGCAAGCACACATGCCCGCGCCAGACTATGCTTTCACGGGTCGTGGCGCTAAGCGTCAACAGAAGCGCTATTTACATGCGGTTCAGCAGGCATATATCGGCAACTACGGTTTTTTAGCGGACTTCTTTGCGGAAGCGATTGATAGGCGAATACGTCGCTTACGAGTCTGATGTTTAAGAACTGGCAGATTGCGCGCACCTTCAAACATGCTCGATTGGCGCGCGTTTAGCTCAAGCATTTCACGACGTGCTTGCGCATCTCGCAGATATGGGTTCGACTCCACCAGTGAAGGCATTTCTCTATTTTATCAGGGGATGAGCCAGACCTTGCGGTCTGGCTCATGTGTTCTGGTACAGGACAGGAGGAGCCTGGACCAGGAGGACACCAGTTTTATTACGGTTGACGCGACGTTGGCGCAAACTTCAGTTGCGGCACACTCCGCGTTCCAAGCGTGACCTTTACGGTCATACGTTTCGCTCCGCGCTGCACTTCCAGCGCCACATGGCTGCCGGGCTTATGCCGCATGATCAAGCGCGTCAGCGTGTTCTCATCCGACACCGCAACACCATCCACGCTGCGAATCACATCTCCAACACTCAGTCCTGCTTTCTGCGCTGGCGTATCATCCAGCACCCGGCTGACGACTGTCCCGCTTCGCAGCAGGTCATCACCGTCATGCCTATGCTCTTGCC
>Ga0351944_1053_pt1 | contig 14190 bp, 16 predicted proteins | sample BONcelT113001F13_FD_205820 | JGI IMG/M metagenome (GOLD analysis project Ga0351944, IMG submission 205820) | Enriched cells from coal bed in the Powder River Basin, Montana, United States - BONCAT cells T11 rep3 HSBNCT.T11.300.1.F13 ... | reverse complement strand
CACATGCCCATATCACAGGGGGTCCGGCATATCACAGGGGCCGGTGGCACAGTGGTGAATGCCACTCCCCTGGGCTGGCGGGACGACGACCCCTTCCCCCTCACCCCTCCGGAGGGTTGGACTTTTTTTGACCTGAATTACAACCCGGGCTGGAGGTGGAGGAACGACCTGCGTCGAGGGGGCATACCGGTCATCACCGGTGAGTCCATGCTTGTTCGCCAGGCCGCACTGTCCTTTTCCTTCTGGACGGGGCTCACGGTCCGGGACGAACTGTTCCGGTCGGCACTGGAACATGTCAGGAGGTTTTCGGGTGAAACGCTGCTGGATCGATGAAAGGCTTGAAAAGGGCTTTTCGCCCCGTGATCTCAGGGCCATTCTGGAATCCGACGAGAGCGATTTCGAGCTGATCCGCGAAAAGGCGGTTGAGGTAAGACGGCGATACTTCGGCGACAGGGCTTACATCAGGGCGGTCATCGAGTTCTCCAACCGGTGCCGCTGCAGCTGCCTCTACTGCGGAATGCGGCTTGGCAATCAGGGTGCGGCCGGTTACGAGCTTGGCGCTGATGAGATTGTCGAAACAGCCGCTACAGCCCTGCGGAACGGTATCAGAACCTTTTTCCTTCAGGCGGCGGAAAGCGAGACCTACGAATCGGGATGGCTTACCGATGTGATCAGACGCGTTTCCGGGATGGGAATGGAGGTCATTCTCTGCGTGGGTTTTCACAACACGCGTGATCTTGACGACTGGCACGCCGCAGGCGCGGGCAAGTTCATCCTGAAGCATGAGACATCCGACGCCGGGCTGTTCGCCGGGATGAAGCCCGGTTTTACGCTGAGCGACCGGATCGAGATGCTTCGGTTGCTTCAGAAACACGGCTACAGTGTCGGTTCAGGTACTCTTCTCGGACTCCCCGGCCAGAGCGTCGACAGCCTTGTGGGCGACCTGCTGCTCATGAAGGAACTCGGTGTGCAGATGTCGAGCGTATCGGTCTTCATGCCTGCCTCGGGAACGCCCCTTGCTGACCACCCCAGCGGTGATCCTGAACTCGGGCTGAGGTTCATCGCCGCCATGCGGCTGTACCTGCAGAATACCCTGATCCCCGCCACCAGCACTTTCCAGAAGCTTCTTCCCGACGGGCAGTACCGTTGCTTCGAAGCTGGCGCCAACGTCATCACAGTGAACATGACCCCGCCCCGCCTAAGGGATGAGTACACCCTTTACACGAACAGGTTCTTCGTGAGTCTTGCCCATGCGCGTGAGACCATGGCCAGGGCAGGGCTCACCGAGGCGTCAGAGGAAGACCGGAACTCTCCACGATGACCGCCACGACTTCTTCAGGGGTCTTCCCCGTGGTGTCGATCCTTCCCGGAAGACTGGCGTAATGCTCCCCACGGGCTTTCAGAAGCCCTGCCAGAGACTCCTGGTCGGGAACAAGCGGACGGCCCCCGGAAAGGTCGAATCGGGCGAGAAGCTCGGCCGTGTCAGGTGCAAGTGTTACCAGGACCCCCCGGGAGACGACAGTCCGGAGGTTCTCGGGTGAAAGGAGGGTTCCGCCGCCCAGAGCCACCACCAGGGGGCCCGGAGTTCCGGCGATATCCACGAGACAACGGGACTCGATGCGTCTGAAGCCATCCTCCCCCACGGACAGGAATATGTCGTTGACAGTCATTCCCGCACTTCTTTCGATGACTTCATCGAGGTTTTCGAAGGGCATGCAAAGCCTTCGGGCGAGGATCGCCCCGATCGTGGACTTCCCCGAAAAGGGTGGGCCGGCGATGAAGCATATGTTCCGTTTCGTAATGTCCCCCATGTTGTTCTGACCTTGAACCTTCCAACCGGGTTATGACTATATTCAAAACTTCATGGCATGAGAAGATATCCAATCCCAGGGGGGTGACGAGTTGACGCGCGAGGAACTTGCACGGGAGGCCGCGAGACGGACCGGCCTCACTGTTCGCGAGGTGCAATCACTCACTGTCGTGCTGCTCTCCATAATCACCGAAAGGCTCTGTGCGGGCGAAAGTGTGTTTCTCAGGGGATTCGGCTGCTTTTCGACGAAGAAGGGCAAGATGCGGAGGGCAAGGAACCCCGGTCAGGGTGGCGTGATGGAGATACCGCCACGGGTCAAGCCCGTCTTCCGCCCCTACGACGACCTGAAGGACTCGGTTCACAAAGGGCTTTCCGAAAGGACCGTCGTCGAGTTCCTTTGCCTGGGCCATCCCGGTGCGCGCCGGGTATCGGTGGTGGGCGAGTGGAACGACTGGAACCCCCAGGCAAACCCCATGCAGAAGCTGCCGGACGGAAGCTGGGTTGCCGAGATATCACTTCACTCCGGGCAACTGCTTCACTACGCATTCAGCGTTGATGGAACCCCGAAGCCGGATTCCCTCTTTCCCGCTGGACCCGACGGCAGATCGGTCAGGCGAATATGAAAAGAAGACCCGTCAAGAAAGGCATGATCCGCAGAACTCACCCTTTGGGAAAGATAGCGTTCCTTCTGTCAGTATTCGTCTCCCTTGCCGTTCTTGTTGCAATCTCATTTCCCCCCTCCAGGGCGGGGCTTCTTGTTGAGCTGGGCAGGACCCTCAGGGAAGCGGTGGGGTTGCTGGCATTCCTTCTGCCGCCGGTCCTCTTCCTCATGGGGGCGCTGTCAATAGGTTTTGGCTTTGCAACGCGATGGCTGCGAACCACATTCGGTGTATTTCTGACCCTCTTCTTCCTTTCCGCTTCGGTGACATGCGTGCTGGCAAGGTTTGCTCCCGCCTCCGCGGGGTTTCCCGGAGGCATCCTTGTGCTCAGGCTTGTGGTGGCTCTCGAGGGGCTGATGGGAGGCGTGCTGACATGGCTCGCCCTGTTCCTCCTGTTCACCGCATCGGTTGCGGTCCTTGCGCGCTGGGACATCGGTACCGACCTTGAGAACCTGTACAGGAGAGTAGGGACCAGACCCGAAAAGGCCAGGCCGGTCGCCGTAAAAACCATCGAGCCCATTCCCGAACCCGCGGTGAACCCCTGGGTCCGCCAGGAAACCGCTCAGGCACAGACCGAACCCGAGGTCAAGGTTCTCTACCACGATCCTCCGCGCCCCGAGCCTTTCCGTGAGACGTTCGAGGATGATCCCGTTCAAACGGTTCCCCGCCGGAAGGCTCAGACAAAGGCACAGCTTCAGCCAGAACCGGGCGACAGGGAAGAAACGGCGTACGTCCTGCCCGACATTGAATGTCTCAAGATGCCGGTTCCGGGTGAGCGGACCCGGCAGTCCGGCAGGGAGATACAGGAACGGGGAGCCATCCTGGTCTCGAAGCTTGGTGATTTCGGAATCGAATGCCGGCTTGAGAATACGGTTTGCGCCGGCCCGGTACTCACCAGGTACGAGCTTACGCCGGGTCTTGGGGTCAAGGTCAACAGGATAGTGAACATGGCCGATGACCTGGCGCTGGCGCTGGCGGCCAAGCGGATAAGGATACTGGCACCAATTCCCGGGAAGGGCACTGTCGGGATCGAGGTGCCCAACAAGAACCCGGAGATGGTTTACCTCCGCGAGGTCCTGGTATCGGTCGAGAACGAGAGGATACCAGTGGCACTCGGCAAGAATGCCGAGGGAAAGCCCCTTGTGGTTGATATCGCCGACATGCCGCACCTATTGATCGCCGGCGCCACCGGCAGCGGAAAGAGCATCTGCATCCACTCCATCCTGACCTCCATCCTCATGACGAGAACCCCGAGCCAGGTGAGGCTGGCGCTTGTGGACCCCAAGATGCTGGAGCTGTCCATCTATGAGGGGGTTCCCCACCTTTGGGCTCCGGTTGTCCTTAACCCCCAGAGGGCCAAGGCCCTGCTGGACAGGCTGGTCCGCGAGATGGAGGACAGGTACGCGCTTCTCACCCGCCAGGGCGTGAGGTCCATAGACGAGTACAACGGGAACATAAGAAGCGCCTTCCTGGCGGACCGGGCAGGGCGGGGTACCGATGACACCTCCGAGACACCCGACACGATGCCGTCCATCGTGGCGGTCATCGACGAGCTGGCCGACCTCAGAATGGTTCTGGGCAACGACATCGAGCAGCCCATCGCCAGGCTCGCCCAGAAAGCCAGGGCTGTGGGGATCCACCTTGTAGTGGCCACGCAGCGACCCTCGGTGGATGTCATCACCGGCATGATCAAGGCCAACTTTCCTTCGAGGATAGCCTTCAACGTGAAATCCAAAACCGATTCGAGAACGATCCTCGACATGAACGGTGCCGAAAAGCTTCTGGGGCAGGGCGACATGCTCTTCATGCCCGCGGGGGCTCCCGATCCCGTAAGGGTTCACGGCTCTTTCGTGTCTTCCCGCGAGATAAAGGAGCTGGTCGTCTTCTGGAAGGCGCAGCCGCACATGCCTTACGATTATGAGCCAGGCGACGATGAGCAGAGTGGAACCGACGTGACGGGAGACCTTTCACTCGACGACCCGCTGCTTGAAGAAGCCAGGAGAGTTGTGGTGACCTACCAGAGGGGTTCAGCGTCGCTTCTTCAGAGGCGCTTGAAGGTGGGGTACACCAGGGCTGCCCGGCTGCTCGAGATGCTTGAGCAGACCGGGGTCGTGGGCCCCTACTGCGGCAGCAAGGCTCGGGAAGTCCTTCAGAAGCCCGATTCAGGCCCCGTTCTTCCAGACGATGAATAGGAGATGAGATGAGAGTCCGGGTTTCATGTTTATTGCTGCTTCTCCTTGCGCTCTCCTGCGGGGGAGGTACCGAAGGGCTTGACCAGAACGGACTTGCGGCCGGTGGTTCAGCCCTGGGGCAGTTTGCCAGGGCGGGGCAGCTCTATTTCAGGGGAAGTCTCTCCGCATCCCGCGAGGAGTTCAACGGAGTCATCTACAGGTTCCCAGACTCTCCCCTTGCGGAAGACGCAAGACTTGCGGTCAGACGCATTGAGGGCGAACTACGCGAAGGCGAGGAGGGAGCACAGGGGATCCCGCTTCCAGCAGAGTTCAGGGGCCTCGCGGTGACGGTGGTCGGCCAGTCCGCCGGAAGGCCCGTCATGGAGTGGGTTTCGGCAAGGCTGACCCTTCTGGGGTGTTCGGTGAACACTGTGTTTGACTCCGACGCGCCCGAAGTGACCGTCGTTCTTCACAGGCAGGGTTTCGAAACAGTGGCCGGGATACTGGCCGATTCGCTGAGCCATTGGCTCTCCCGGCCGCAACTGGTGGAACATCAGGGCGGCGGAGGGCTTATAGATGCCGTTGAACCGGGTTGTGGCGGTGTGATGATAGTCGTGGGCACCGATGCCATACTGCAATAGCGTGAAGAGACTTGGAGGGGCTTTCAGATGTTGCTGCTGCTGATCATTGCCGGTCTGCTCGATCCGCTGACCTCAAAGCTTTCGAACACCGTCTTCCTGACGGGGTCCTTCATCCAGACCGAAACATGGGCCCTGACCCGGGAAACCGAGGCGACAAGGGGTTCGTTGGGCCTTGCCCATCCGAACCTGTTCAGGCTTGAATACACGGACCCCCCGGGCAGGGTGACCGGCTGTGACGGAACTCGGTATTACACTATCGAACCGGTGCACAATGAAGTTGTTGTTTACGGAGAATCGGGCCCCGAGGGTTTCCTTCATCTGTTGAACAGGGCCGGTGAGGACGGGATGCTGATCCAGGGAACAACCACCGCGGGCCTGGTCACCGTATCCGTCCGCGGCGACCTGGGTGGCGGGGTCTCCGGCATGGATGTCTGCTATTCCCTGTCCGATTCACTTCCCACGACTTTCGCGACGTCGGACGATAACGGAAACGAAACGGTATGGGTCCTGAGCGCTCTCGAGGCCCACGAATCGCTCCCCCGGAGCTACTTTGCCCTGGAAGTCCCTGACGGGTACACGGTCGTGTCAGGGGAAGACTGATTGAAGAGCTTTCACGTAATCACCCTGGGCTGCCCGAAGAATCAGGTCGACTCTGAGATCCTTGCGGGTGTGTGCCTCGAGGCGGGTCTCCGATTCAGGAAGGACCCTCACAGGGCCGACCTGCTGGTTCTGAACACATGCGCGTTCATTGAACCGGCAGTGGAGGAGAGCCTTGAGAAACTTGGAGAGCTGCTGGACTGGAAGGCCGCTGGAGGAGGGCGTCATGTCGTTCTCGCGGGGTGCCTGCCCGGAAGATACTCTGACGACGGCAGCGGCGGCCTCGAGGAGATAGACCTCGTCATCGGTCCGGGCGAGCATCAACGGCTGGCGCGCTGGCTCGGGGCGGAGAACCCTCTTCCGCGCCAGAACGGGGCCGGTGTTTTCAGGTATGTCAAGATCGCCGAGGGTTGCAGCAACAGGTGCAGTTACTGCACCATCCCCGCCATCAGGGGGGCCTTCATCCCCATTGATGCCGCATGCGTGGTTGACTCCGTGAACACCGTTGTCGGGCAGGGAGCCAGGGAGGTGGGGCTGGTCGCCCAGGATTCGGGTGCGCACCCCGAACTCACTCGCATTGTCGAACGTGTGACCGGCCTCCACCCCGGGGTCTGGTTCAGGCTTTACTATGTCCATCCCTCCCATTTCCCCGATGACCTTCCCGGGCTTCTCGAGTCCAGGCACAATCTCGCGCCATACCTCGACCTTCCCATCCAGCACGCCTCAGCCCCGGTACTCGAGAGGATGGGGAGGGGCTACGGCCCCGATCGGTTGTCAAGGATCATGGATACCATAGAAGGCCTTTCAAGGCCCGTAGCCGTCAGGTTCACGGTGATAACAGGTTACCCCGGCGAGACCGACAGGGATTTTCATTGTCTGGAGCGGTTCCTTGGCAGATACCCATCACTGCGGCATATCGCCGCCTTCCCGTGGTGGCCCGAAGAGGGCACACGCGAGTACGAAAGGGCTGCCCGCCAGAGAGACGCCGTTCCCGGGCACGAGACCATGGAAAGGCTTTCCGCCCTGTCTTCACTTGGGGAGAGCATTTACCATTCATGGGCGGAAAGGCTCTCGGGAAAACGTTTTCCCGTCATGGCTGACACGTCCCTGACTGGTCACAGCTGCTACGACGCTCCCGACGCGGACCTTCAGGCAACGTTCATTAATCCTGTTGTTCCAGGTTCCGTGGTGATGTGCTCACTTGTCAGCGGTTCAGGTTCGGAAATGGTAGTCGATAAAGCGGAATGAACCTATATTCCTGCGATGATCGTGGCATTCACTCTGAAGGAAGGGTACCCGAATGATGTTCTTCGCGTTGGTCCTCGCAACCCTTACCGGGGTTCAGGGAAACCTTGAGTTGACCGAGCAGGCCGTTTTTCAGGCCGTTGCTCCTGTTGCTGAAGCCCTCTCGCTCAGGCAGACGGAAAGCCTTTTCATCACGGTTGAAGGAGGCCACCCCGGGGGCTGGCTTGTGGTTCAGACCCTCACGAAGCTTCTTTCCGAAAGGGGAACAGGGGTAACCGCGGAGAGAACCGACAGGACGGGTTCACAGCTCATCGTACGCCCCATGCAGCTCGGAGTGATGTACGGGGAGATCGAGCGGTCATGGTTCCTCGGCGCCAGACGCATGCCCAGGTCAGCGGTGTGCAGTCTTGCCATCTCCCTGCTCGACGAGAACGGCACTGTCGTTGACACCTGGCGGACGGACGGCCTGATACAGGATACGGTTGCGCCCGGCGACAGGCAGCTTTTCGAACACCGGACCGAGTCGTGGGCGAACGACACCATCCCCGCCGGGTCTGGAAACAAGGTTCTCGAGCCCATTGTGGTCACAGGGGTCGTTGCCGCGCTCATCTACCTGTTTTACTCAAGCAGGGCTGATTGATGCTTCGATCCATTCTCCCCGTTCTGCTTGTTGTGCTTCTTTTTACGCCCGCATGCGACACCGGTGCCTCAGGTGAACAGCGCGACCTGCTTCAGCAGGCACGAACCCTCATGTCATCCGGCCAGTACGAACAGGCCATGGTTTTCTACGGCGAAGCACTGTCGCTGGCACCCGAGTACGATCCCCTGCTTCAACTCGAGTACGCCGAAGCGGCCGTTCTATCCGCCCAGGCCGACAGGAACAGGGCTTCAAGACAGAAAGCCATGACAGCCTTGAATGTACTCACTGAAACACCGGGAACGGTTGAGCCCAGAGAGATCGGTGAACTCTGGCGCAGGCTGGGGTGGGAGATGGCGCGCGACGCCGATTCCCTTCAGGCCTACAACGCTTTCGGCGCAGCCGTTGCCGTCTGCCCGGAACTCGCTGGTGTATACGAGGAGGAGTGGCTTCTTCGCGGAGCCTTTGCGGCGTGGCATCTCTCACAGGTGTCAACGATTCCCGATTCACTTGCGGGAACCCCTCAGGAAGACAGCATCCTTGCTTTCCACGCGGAGACACACCTTGTCGAGCTTGACCGCATCCCCCTGGTAAGGACCGATCTCCGGGCCCCACGGCTCGCGGCTTCGGCAAGGCTCATGCAGTACGCTCCATCCCGCTGGAGCGATGAACTCGAAGTGCTGACCGAACTTGACAGGCTTGGCTCGATCGAGCCCGGATGGCGCCACAGACGGATGGAACTGCTTCTTCGCTCGGCCCGTGCCGACCTTGAGCAGGGCCAGACGGCCATGGCCAGGGAGAGGCTCATGGAGGTATGGGGTTCCAGCTTCACGGGGGTCCGTGTGGATGCCGCGTTGATTCTGGGAGAAATGGCTCAGGGTTCCGGTGACGCCCGGACTGCCCTGCTCTGGTACACAAGGGCATGCCAGGTCTCACCCGGACTTACCTCTCAGGCGGCCATTACAGCAGCAGCCCGCAGGGATTCCCTGAGGTACTTCGTCACCCCTTTAGGAGTTGAATGAAAAGAAAGCTTATCTGCCTCTGGGCCGGCGTTCTTTCTGCGCTTGCGTCTTGCGGGACCTCCGTTTCGACTACCGGCATGACCAGGGACGAGATGATCCGGCTGGCCGACCAGCATTTCGGGAACAGCGCCTGGTCACAGGCTTCAATGGTTTACACCGAGATGCAGTTCCGCTTCCCGGGTGATGAACTCTACGATCTCTTTCTTTTCCGTGGAGCCATCTGCAACCGGGAAATGCGTCTCTGGGCCGACGCCGAATTCAGCTTCTTCAGGGTCGTGAACGAGTTCCCCAGGGGAGCGTGGGCCGACGATGCCCAGCTTGCCCTCGCGGAGACCATGTGGAGACAAAGGCGCGACCACAGACGCGATCCCGCTCCCGTTCTGAGGGCACGGGAAGAGATTCAGTCATTCATCGACCGCTATCCGGGGTCCGATCTCATGGATGAGGCCATTGAACTGCTTGAGGTGGTTGACGAACATCTGGCGCTTCGTGCCCTCGATACCGGGCGCTTCTATCTCAGACGCGGAAAACCCGAGGCAGCGATCCTGTACCTCAGAGAAGCGCTCGAGAACCATCCCCAGGCCTCGTGCAGGGCGGAGCTCATGCTTGCCATCGGCGACGCCTACCTCGCCATGGGCAACGTTTTCTCGGCACGAAGCTACTTTCGCAGGGCCAGGGACGAATGCGATCTCACTCCGGCCCAGTCGATCAGGGTGGAGGAGAGACTCTCGGAGGAAAGATGACCAGAGGCTTCCTGGGAGGCACATTCGACCCGCCCCATGTAGGGCACATGGTGCTTGCCCAGGAAGCCCTCGAGTTCATGCGGCTTGACCACGTATGCTTCGTGCCCGTCCGCAACCCGCCCCACAAAGACGATGGGGTGATATCGAGTTTCTCGCACCGCATTGAGATGCTTTCCCTTTCCATCACCGGTGACCCGCGGTTCTCAATCCTCGATGCTGAACCTGAGCAGGGGCCTTCATACACTGTAAACCTTGTCCGGAGGCTCAGCGGGCTTTTCGGCGCAAAACCCTGTCTGGTCATGGGCCTCGACAGCCTGTTGGAGATGGAGACATGGAAGGATCCCCTTGCCATACTCGAAGAAGCCTGCGTTGTTGTCGGGACGCGCCCCCAGTTCTCCACAGAGAGGATTGACCCGGCATACCTTGGATCGGTGCGGATGTTCAACTTTCCAGGAGTCTGGCTTTCTTCGTCGATGATAAGGGAACGGGTTTCGGGGGGAAGAAGCATCAGATACCTTGTAAGCGACGGGGTCCGGACATATATACGGGAAAAGGGGTTGTATGGCTCGGGAAAAGGCGATAGACCAAATCCTTGACGCCCTGGTCGATGACCAGGTCAGCGACATCCATTTCAAGGCCGGATCCACCCCGGTCGTGCGCAGGTCCGGTCTCATAGTCCACGCCGAGGGCTTTCCCGTCTTTGCCGCCGAACATGTCATCCGCATCATCTCCGAGATAGCCAGCGAGAAACAGATCAACTCCCTGAACGACGGGAACGAGGTCGATCTGGCGTACAGCCTTGGGGGGAAGGCCAGGTTCAGGGTGAACATCTTCAACCAGAGGGGTACGCCGGCGGTTGTGATGCGCAAGATCCCCTTCAGCGTACCCGACATTGACAAACTGGGCCTGCCCCCGGTGGTGAAGCAGATCGCCACCGAAAGGCGCGGCCTGGTTCTTGTAACGGGCGCCACGGGCAGCGGGAAATCGACCACGCTGGCCGCCATGATCCGGCACATCAACGAGAACCGCAAGGCGCACATAGTGACCATCGAGGACCCCATCGAGTTCCTTCACTCGGACCTTTCCTCAAGCGTATGCCAGCGCGAGGTGGGCATCGATACCGCGGGGTGGGCGAACGCCCTCAGGTCTGTGTTCCGTCAGGATCCCGACGTCATCCTCATCGGTGAGATGAGGGACGCCGAGACAGCCCTCATCGCGCTCACCGGAGCGGAGACGGGCCACCTGGTGATGAGCACGCTGCACACCACAGACGCAGCGGAAACCGTTAACCGGATCATCGACATGTTCCCATCGCACCAGCAGAAACAGGTCAGGATTCAGCTCGGTGGTCTTCTGAAGGGCGTTATCAGCCAGAGGCTTCTCCCCAGGTGCGACGACAGCGGAGAAAGGGTCCTCGCCTGCGAGATCATGCTTCACACCTCGACGATCATGGACTGTATTTCCGACCCGGAGAAGATCTACCTCATCCACGAGACCATGGAACAGAGCGGAAGGCAGTACGGAATGCAGACCTTCGACATGGCGCTGTTCCAGCTCCTGACCGAAGGCGCCATCGACCAGGAAACGGCTCTTTCAGCCGCGACCAATCCCACGGCTCTGATACTCAGGATAAAGGGTGTCGAATCCTCGGACGATTGGAGGGTTTTATGAATTACACTTCTCTGGTGCTTACTGTGGCCACTTTTCTGGTCATCCTGGTTTTCCTTGCCATAGTCGGGCTGAGTGCTCAAAAGCGGCCCAGGCTGACGGGTTACGAAGGGATGGCAGGGGAGACGGGCGTGGTGAGAAGGCATGCCGGTTTCAGGGGCAGACATGTAATGGAGATCAGGGGCGAGTTGTGGTGGTGCAGGTCCGAAACACAGCTTTCCCCCGGCCAGGAAGTGAGGGTCGTCTCACACGACCCCGACGACCCGGTACTTGTGGTTGAACACTTCAACAGGAAAGGAAGCTGAACATGGGCGTCATTTGCATCCCGTTGGGGATCATTGGTTTCTTTCTTCTCATCTCCCTCAGGGTACTCAAGGAGTACCAGAGGGGCGTTGTTTTCAGGCTGGGCAAGGTCATCGGTCTGAAGGGTCCCGGGCTGATATTCGTCTTCCCCGTCATCGATCAGCTCAAGAAGGTGGATCTCAGAATAGTGACAATGGACGTGCCCCCGCAGGACATCATCACCCGCGACAACGTCAGCGTGAAGGTGAACGCCGTGGCCTACTACAGGGTGATGGACCCCAAGCGAGCCGTTCTCGAGGTCACCAACTACATGTACGCCACGAACCAGCTCGCCCAGACCACCCTGCGCAGCGTTCTGGGTGAGACCACACTCGACCAGCTCCTGTCCGAGCGCGACGAGATCAACGCCAAGCTTCAGGACATACTCGACCGTTCCACCGACCCGTGGGGTATCAAGGTCACGGCAGTCGAAGTCAAGCACGTTGACCTGCCGGTTGAGATGCAGAGGGTGATGGCCAAAGAGGCCGAAGCAGAGAGGGACCGCCGCTCCAAGATCATTCGCGCCGACGCCGAGTTCCAGGCTTCGAAGAAGCTCAGTGAAGCTGCGATGGTGATCGAGCTGCATCCTGTCGCCCTTCAGCTCAGATACCTGCAGACCCTTAGCGAGATCGCCACGGAGAACAACTCCACCATAGCGTTCCCGATCCCCATTGAACTCATGAAGCCCTTCATGGACATGATGGGCAAGAGGGACAAGCAGTGAACCTTCGGGGCACCGTAACAGCCCTGGCAACCCCTTTCACCGGCGGGGTCCCCGACACCGGGGCCCTGCGCCGCCTCGTGGCATTTCAGATCGAATGCGGTGTCGAGGGGCTTCTGGCGTGCGGCTGCACAGGCGAACCCGCCACCATGAGCGAAGCCGAAAGGCTTCTCGTGATGCAAACCGTGGTCGACCAGGCCGCGGGGGCGGTCCCGGTACTGGGCGGGACCGGCACCAACTGCACCGAATCCACAAAGAGGTTCACCCGCGACGCGGCCAAAACCGGGATTGATGGTGTACTCGTGATAACCCCCTACTACAACAAGCCGACGCCTGCGGGCCAGATCGCCCATTTCACCGCTGTGGCCGACGCCTCGGAGCTGCCCGTGATGATCTACAACGTGCCCGGCAGGACCGGCACATGCATGACCGTTGAAACCATCGCCGCCCTCGCCGGCCACGGGAACATCAAAGCCCTGAAGGATGCAGCGGGCAGCGTGGAGAGGATCACCGAGATACGCCGTGCGTGCTCGATAGGGCTCTTTTCCGGCGATGATCATCTCGCCCTGCCACAGGCATTCATGGGATCGGACGGCGTGGTGTCGGTCACTTCCAATGCTGCTCCGGCGGCAATGGGGGAGATGATCCGCCAGGGGCTTGCGGGAAACGTCGAAGTTGCCCGGAGGATACACGAGAGGCTCTTCCCCCTCTTCAGGGCGCTCTTCACCGAAACCAGTCCCGGACCGGTCAAGATGGCGCTCCACATCCTCGGCATCTTTCCCGACCCGGCGCCACGGCTTCCCCTGGTTTCCGCGGGGCAGCCCTGCGTCGAAGCCCTTCTGTCAGCAATGAAAGGGGCCGGGATCATAGAATGAGGTATGCCGTATTCGGCGCAATGGGACGCATGGGGGTCTCGGTGACAACGGAGGCCCGGGGGCAGTCCATCGAACTCACCGCATTGCTCGACCGTGGTTCGGACATGGAGATCCCCGACGGCACCGATGTCGTGCTTGATTTCAGCGCTCCCTCCGCGTGGGACGACCTCGATCGCGCCCTGTCGGGTTCGCAGGCAGCCCTGGTAAGCGGCACCACCGGGCTTGACAATGTCTGCCGGGGCATGCTCGGGAGATGGTCTGGTGAGAGACCTGTCTTCTACAGCTCCAACATGAGCACAGGGGTGTACGTGCTCGGCCGGCTCGTCAGGCAGGCCAGGGCCATGCTGGGTGAAGGCTTCGATGCTGAACTTGTCGAGATCCATCACAGGAACAAGGCCGACAGTCCAAGCGGGACAGCCATGGCGCTGCTCGAGGGCCTGCCCGGTGCGGTCGTGTACGGAAGGCAGGGTATTACGGGTGTGCGTTCCGCAGACGAGGTCGGCGTTCACTCCCTCAGGGGGGGCGATGTTTTCGGCGAGCATCAGGTTCACCTGCTTGGTCAGGGTGAAAGGCTATGCCTGACCCACATGACCACCGACCGGCGTGTTCTGGCCCTCGGCGCTCTCAGGGCCGCAAGGTTCATCGCCGGAATGGCTCCGGGGCTTTACGGGATGGAGGACATGCTTGGACACCGTTCTTGAGCCTTCCTTCGCTGGAAGTTTTTATCCCTCCGATCCCCGTGTGTTGTCCGAACTCATGGAAAGGTTGACCGGACCGCCCGAGCCGTTGCCGGAGGCGGTTGGGATGGTGGTTCCCCACGCCGGGATGGTCTACTCCGGCAGGACAGCCGGCAAGGCATACGCCAGGGCTCGCAGGGATGTTTCCCGTGTGGTGCTGTGCGCGCCCAGTCACAGGGCCTTCGTCCGTGGAGCGGTCTTGCTTGATGCCGGGGAACTGGGAACCCCTGTCGGAAACGTTCGGGTCGACCGTCAGGCATTGACAGGGCTGAAGAAGAACGGCCTTGGCTCGGCTGTTATGGCGGAGCACAGCATTGAGGTG
>Ga0351944_1052_pt1 | contig 14193 bp, 9 predicted proteins | sample BONcelT113001F13_FD_205820 | JGI IMG/M metagenome (GOLD analysis project Ga0351944, IMG submission 205820) | Enriched cells from coal bed in the Powder River Basin, Montana, United States - BONCAT cells T11 rep3 HSBNCT.T11.300.1.F13 ... | reverse complement strand
GCGCAAGGCATACCTGCGACTGCGCAACCTGCCGTTAGACGCGCTGAATACCATCGTGCCCGTCATAAAGCTGCAGTTTAGCTAGTCTCCGTTCGGTCGCTTGGTGCTAGAAACAAACCGAGTGCAGATGCGATCTGCACTCGTCTCTACCATAATAGCGCCCTGTCTGTTATTCGTTGATGTTCTCACGATCCTGTACACCAAACAAACTTGGCGGCACAATCACAAATAAGAGATTCACCAATATACCGACAATGGCAGAAAAGACTATCGCTGGGATACCGTTGGGGAATATGACCGGTATGACAAACGGATACGTTCCATTGGGCATGAACATAGCGCCGCCAATACCAGTCACCAGAATGATCGCACCCACCGCAAGCTGTCTGGGCTCAAATAGATTGACTTTCTCAGATTGAATGAGCGCCACACCCTGCATGCCAATGACACCAAACAGGTAAATACCCAAGCCGCCCATTACTGCGACTGGAACCGTGTTCACCACAGCTGCCAATTTACCCACAAACGCCATCAGGATTGCCATCACACCAGCCGTTATCAGCACAGCCGTGGAGTAGTTGCGTGTGATAGCCATCAAGCTGTTGTTCTCACCGTAGTTGGTTCCGGGTGCGCCACCCAGTAAACCAGCCACAAGGTCTTGGCTACCGTCTGCAACGAGATTCAGCCCGATCAACTTCTTAATCTCCAGTGGTGCCCTGCCAATCGTCTTCGCCAGTTGGTCTATATACAAGCTCATTTGGTACAGATGCGCAGTGCTTTCGGGGATAGTGGCGATGGCTATCAATGCGATACTAACCACCACAGACCATGCGCGCGGGTCATCAAATGCTGGCAGCGTAATCGCAGGAACGCGCACCCAGTCGGCTTGTCCAATGATGGAGAAGTCCACCACGCCAAAAATGATCGACACCACATAGCCGACTATTGCGCCAAGTAGAATCGGCAGCATACCGATCAATCCGCGGTTCTGCAAGTACACGGAGAACGCTACGGTGGCGATAAGCGTGATAAATGCAATCAGCCAACTTATGCCAGCCTTGTCTGGTGCTAGTCCTGATGCCTGATTAAGTGCCACATTAGCAAGTGATATGCCAATCACGATCGCCACGCTGCCCGTAATGATGGGAGGCAGCACCTTGTCCAGCGCAGCCTTGCCTATTCGCATGATGAGCAGACCAATCAGTATCTCGACTACGGCAGTGCCGATGATGCCCACTTGCACGAGCCTGACACCTTCCTGGCAATAGAAGGTTGTTGTGTCATTGAAGCACCCGCCAGAAAATACATTCATTGCGGTCATGATGACGGCAATGTAACTGAAACTTGACCCATAGTACAGCGGGATGCGTCGTCGTGTAACCAGCAAGGCAATGATGGTGCCCAGACCGCTGGTGAGTAGCGTGACGCCTACGTCGAATTTGGTAAGTATTGCGACTAATACAGTCGCGGGGAACATGGTCAGGACTTGTTGAAAACCAAGGCTGAGCATTGCGCCAATTGGCGGCGTGTCATCGGGCATGTAACCAGTGATCTTTTTGTCTTCTCGTGCGGTATCCATGTGTGTGCTCCTTGTGTAACTCCTAAAGTAGATGGGTAGGACACGGACAACGGTCAGGCGAGTCTATCCGAAGGGTCGTGCCATCGGATTGGGCAAAGTGTACAGCAATTCCAGTTTTGCGCTAGAGCAATTAGAGGATATGGTAGGTGTTATAAACCTCGCGCAATGACTTGCCTTGCAGCAATGCCTCACGCGTCAGATTTTCCTTGTCCACCTTCTCATACGCCAATTCCAAAACTTGCTTTTCTACATCTAAGGGAATAACAACAATCCCATCGTAGTCCGCAAAAACGAGTTCGCCCGATCGTACCAGCACTTCGCCGCAGCGAATCGGAACATCAATCGCTTGCACACGTCCGCGTCCCATTGAGTCAAGCGGACCGATGCCAGCATAATAGGTAGGAAACTCCAAATCAATAATGCGCACACAGTCTCGAATCATTGCATCACAGATACAGCCAACGCAACCGTTGCGCTTGGAGATAGTGGACATCAACTCGCCCCACGGCGCAATGGCTCCGCTGTAGTCTGTCGAGTGGACGATGACATCGCCCGGTTTGAGTGTATCCACCAGATCAATCTCCAACCCGTACGGATCTTCCTCGACCACATAGTCGGTCTGCATCCAGCGCGCCGTTCTAGCGCGCCCAACCATCCCGCAATTGCGAATGTCGGGCAGCAGTGGGCGCAATCGCGGATGCATTGCCTGATTGCGATATCCAAGCGAATCGAGCATATCGCTGACCACTGGCACGTACAGATGAGTCTTTATAAAGGTAAATATCTCTTTATCACTATCGAACATAGGTTGCCTCCTGTTTGTTTAAGCTACGCGATATCGCGCAACTATTTCTTCATTAACATCAACACCTAGACCCGGTTTGGTCGGTACCGGCAGAACGCCATCGCGCATCACAATGGGTTCGATACAAAGGTTATTTAGCAGCGACGCGCTCGAGACGTTGTACTCGAGATACTGAGAGTTCATCAGATACGCATTCAGGTGCAGGGAGCTTGCCTTCAAAAGGTCCGTCAGCCATGCATGCGGCACGCAATCTATCTGCCGGCGTGTAGCAAAATCAGCGATCTGCTTGCCAATGGTCAAGCCTCCGCAGCGCGACAGATCTGGTTGAAGCACATCAACCCGTCCAACATCACACAGACGCTCGAACTCACTCACACCAGCTAATTGCTCGCCAGCAGCCAAGCGCAACGTGCGGGTATGTGCTGCCACGGCTGCATATCCTTCGACGTTCTCCGGATGCAGAAAGTCTTCCAACCAGAAGATGTGAAGCTCTTCTAGTTGCTGCACAAGTCTGATCCAGTCTTTCAGTGGACGTGGCTTGTAAGGAGCTGCGTAGTCTACGCGATACCACCCGCCATCCACCATCAATGTGATCTCGTCGCCTGCTTCCTCGCGCGCTGCGCGTACCAGACGCACATCGAGATCAAGTTCATCGCCGAAAACGCCCCAACCAAACTTAATCGCTCTAAAGCCGCGTCGCAGGTAGTCTGCCACTGCCTCCTTCATACCATCAGGTGTTGGTCGAAACAAGGTGGATGCATAAGCTTTGACCGTGTCACGGTACTTCGCACCCAGCAGTGTGCATACTGGCACACCTGCTGCCTTGCCGGCGATATCCCACATGGCAATGTCTGCGCCCGATATCATCTGCATCCCAACGCCTTGCCGCCCGTAATACGCCACATACCGATACATCTTCTGCCATAAGTGTTCATGCTCTAGCGGGTCTTCTCCAATCAGCGCGCGCCGAAGCGACTCAAAGCCAACTGCTCCGCCGGAAGGCGCATCAACAACCTGCTTTCCCACGTGCGGCTGTGTCTCTATATCAGACCAGCCCATTATCCCCTCATCGGTGCTGATTTTGATAAGCGAGATGAATCTCACGCCATGCGCTTCGCCAGCTTGACGCGGATTAGGATAGTCCTTGCCGGTGTCAAGAACCACCGCCTCAACATCAGTGATGCGCATACATTACCAGCCTAAAAAGATCAACCGAATCGAACCGTACCAGTTGGTGAGACAGATACTACACGTCCTTCGCCTGAGAAAGCAACTGCGCACATCGAAGTGCTCAGAGTTTCTCCCGGTTCGAGCAACACAGCTGTGTTATTTGCTATCGCTTCAGATAATCCTCCGGTCGGATAACTCGTCCAAGGTTCGAGCGCAACGGTATGCAGTCTGCTCCACCATGGATATCCTCCGCCGACGTTGCCAAGTTGCTGCCAGTACCAGATATATTTGTAGAGCGTGTGGTCAAAGCTCACACCAAAGCCAACCTTCTCATGCTGATTGGTGATGGCATACCACCCTTCGGTTAGTTCTGTGATATACGCCATTTCCTGCGCTTGCACCTCGCCAAACGCCGGTACGCGGTTGGCATCTACAGTCTGCCCAGTGGGGTTCTTCGCGAGCGACCACTCGTGCGCCGTACCCGGTGCATACAGCCGTGGTTCATAGTTGGGCATCGGTGGGTTAACCAGCAGACGCTTGGCAGGCACGTCAATGACAGCACCAGCGTCCAGGAACGGTCTTCCGAGCGCAATGTGCTGCCCCCACATAAAATGCATAGACTCCCCTGCCTCGTTAGTCACCTGCTCATCAATATGCAGCACAGCCTCGCCTTTGTTCATTTGCATCGTTTTTTCAACGAAGAACGGCGTCCGAATCGGACGTACCCAGAACTTAACCGCCACACTTTGCTCGGTGTCTTCTATGATCGCGTATTCCCAGGGAATCAGGCTGATCTCGCCATGTTGCCCGAACTCAGCGCCTTTGTATTTCGAGAATGGTCCGCCATTTGGCAGGATATCATTCCAACCGCCGCTGTAATAGTCAAGAAATGGTCCATCTGTTGGCGACGACAGCACGCCCTTGTTTGGATTGCGTAACCCATTGGGAGTGGATAACAGAAAGTCGAGGTCTTTTGGCTTATAGCGGAACTCGACGATATCGGTTCCCTTATCTACAAGCACCACAACGCGCAGCAACTCATTTTCCAATATTACTGTCTGCATACCGTCCACACGCCAAGCATCGGATATCCGGCAACCATGGTTGCGCATCTTTCCAAGACTCATAATATTCCTCCTGTTCTGCTATTGAATGCCGAGAAGAGTGAAGCTATCTCTATGCAAGATTTCCTCAATGGTTGTTGCTGTAACGCGCGGCAATGCCGTACCTTCCAACATGCGATTCACCTGCTCTAATCCCTCGATTGATTCACTCGCTTTTGCAAAAGGATAATCGGTGCCAAACAGCAACTTATGCGTTACCTTGTACTCCTGCGCAGCGATCAGCATGTTGTAGAACTGCCAAGGGCGATAGTAGAGCGCTGATATATCGGCATACAAGTGAGGGTGCTTACGAATTACGACGAGACACTCGTCACAGAACGGATGACCAACGTGCGCCAGGACGATGCGCAGATCAGGATATCGGATTGCAACTTCGTCCCACAGCCACGGGCGGCTTAATCCCAGTGGCGCTTTGCTGTTGTAGGTGGTGCCGGAATGCATCATAATGGGGTACCCATTGCGCTGGCAGTATTCATATACTGGCGCACAGCGCTCATCGCGCGGATCGAAACCGGCATAAATCGGTCCCATCTTCACCCCAGCCAAATGAAGCGACTCCAACCCATACCGCAACTCCTCCAGATATTCTGGCTGTGTGGGATCGCATCCGGCAAAACCGACTAATTTGCCGGGCAATTGCCTCACACTTTCTGCCACATAATCATCAGGCACCCAGTATCCAGTCAAGCGGGCTTTCATCCCGAAAACAATAACGCGCTCGAAGGGTAACATATCGGCACGCAACTGCTCCATCCGCACGGAAATATCAATGGGGTGTCCCCGCGAGATATCGGCTTCGCGAACTGTGGTTGGCTCGAAATGCAAATGCTGATCCCAAACATGCGCATGAACGTTTTGCACGGTTCCACCTCGATGAATCACCACTCAATCATGACTGTGACGCCCTGAGGATGGTTGGCGAATTGCAGCAGGACTGTACTAGAGAGCGCATCCCACTCACCAATATGCTTTGCACCTGCCACATAAACTCCAATGGGAGTATTAGGCACTTTCACGCGCACAGCGCATTGCGTATTCGCCATACCCTCGACGGTAAATGCCAGCGCGCGTTCCCCAACGGTCTCGTCGGTAACCCGCCCCGCCGCAGCGATGACACATGGCTCGTCTGGGCAATGCAACAGACTGACCAACAACCAACGCGTATCGGCGGTGAGTATTGGATTTGCGATGACTGGCAGCCTATGTTCGTAGAGATTGACAAACAATCCTTGCAACGCAAGCATCTCACCATCTGTTTCATCCATTCCACCAGCAGCGATATACGGACCTCTGCGCAGTGCGAGAGCGTTTCCAGTGCGCCATCCGCGATCCAGTTTATGCATCGCCCGATTGAGAAGGGCAATGACAACACTGTCTCCATCCATGCGATATGCCAGTTGCGCTGGTGACGCATCATCCACGATGAGTAATCCCTTGCCAACTTCGTAACTCCCGGCATCTGGATCACGCCCAACACCGTGGAGTTCAGTGAGGTGCGCTTGCGGCAAGGCATAATCGCGCCCGTCATGGTTCCACCACTCGCGCACGCTGTTGTAAGCATCACCTTTCCCCATCAACACCAGACAGTTTCCGCTGTGCACCCATTGCGCCAACGCAATATGCATCTCTGGACGTACTGGTTTCATTCCTTCGTATGTCAGGAATAATACGTTTACATCGTTGAGGTAGCCTCCATCAACGCAGCGCTCAAGTTGCGCCAGAGTGAGTGCAACACCATGCTTGATCAGCGGCAGCGCTATGCCATAGAAGGATGACATATCAGCATCGCTGGGTTCCGGTTCGCCGCGCTGATACATCAGCGTATCTGATATTGCCACACCAATGCCGCGTGTGCCATACAACCACTCATAATCACCCGACCAATCCATGTCAGCTAAGGCATTGTGCACAACTTGTAGCTCAGTAGCGTACTCCGCTGGGATTGGTTCTTTTTCGTCGGTAGGGTCATGGTAGAACGCAGAGATGGCGTCTCTAAGCGTTGCAGCTTCAGTTTTGTCAGCCCAGGTAGCTAGATGCTTGTAGAAAGCGAACGCGCCCATGAGTATGTCACCGAAATGCAGTTCATCAGTGGTTCGAGGCAGACTAGCGAATCCCAGTGTTTCTTTGCGGCTCTCCTCTGGATGCTCAGCCTCGAAGTGCCTAAATGCTTGAATGGCGCGCACGGTTGCAGATGCCAGATCGCCTTTGCCGTCGCGGCGTAAACGTGTCAGATACGTGCCAAGCAATTCGTCCAGTGGTTGCTGGTCCAAGTTACGAGTAGGATATGATCGTTTGAATACCCGGCTAGGCCACGGCATGATCTCGAAACGCGTATTCTCTGGGGATAACAGCGCTGCCGTGACATCGCATTCCCAACACTGCCGATAGTCGCTCCAACTGTAATTTGGATTATCTTCGATTGGGTCTGCCAACTGCCACAGACGCTTTTCCGTCCCGCGCACCAGTGCTGCGCACGCGGCATATTCGCAGTAACCCGCCTCGAATGTGCGTTGCTTCAGCACACCGCGATACACAGTTGGCGTGCGCGAAGTGCCTGTCCACACCTGACCAATCAATCCATCACAGTTGGGAATGGTGATTAGCTGCGACTCCGGACTCACAATCCGCCAGTGCGCATAGTTAATTAGGCTATGCGTTGGCACATAACATCTAAAGTCAGCTATACCTCGCTGTTTGGCGTATTCTTTGATATCGGTGAAGAGATAGTTAAGCGCGCGTGTGTACAAAGCTTGTTTCAGTTTCTCGCACCGATAACGCGCGTCTGGTGACGATGCTGGATCCTGCCACGACTCGCCGTAGGCTTCTAACCACTCACGCTGAAAGCCTTCCTCATAACCCGCGCGCACCCAGAACTCTGGTTCCTCCAAGTGTAAAGCTAGAGCTCCGGCATCAACAACAACATGCATCTTTCCCGCCAGGTAGCGCACATATGGCATGGAAGGCATCATGTAGTAGATGTCGTGCCCCTGGGACATTCCATGTTCCAAACGGAATCCGCCCTCAGCCGTCTGCGCGTCACCAAAGTGCGGCACTCCATCCCATTCACCTCGCACGTAATCGGCATAGGATCCCCACGACACGCCAGTCATCACATGCAGACGATATCCTGCTGCGCCCCACCCCGCCATACGAGCCTCGAAGTTACGGTCGAGCCCATATACCATTGCCACGTCGGCTTTGCCATCAATACGCGGATCATAGGGTCCGTGCTCTTGAAAAGATGTGCGTTCCTCAGCTTGCTTGCGTTTTCTCATTGATGCTCCTTACAATCACACCACACTCTAATAGTGCAGGATTAGTTCCTGCGAACACTCTATGGTTTAGGGTCGTATCATCGGATAAACAACGATGAGTATCTTCACAAGCACGATGATTACTAGAAAAAGCAGCACGCCTTCGTAAGTGCGCTGAAAACGCGAACTTACGGCACCAGACTTCCGCAACATCCGGTACGACAGCACGTAGATAGCAAGAGTCAATCCTCCCGCCACGATAACCTGCCATATTTCCTGTGCGAACAACAGCAAGCCCACACAAACCAAAGTGCCCACTGCCCACACAGCAGACAACGCGCCGCCCTTCGATTGTGCTGGCGCCTGTGTCTGCTGAATTCCGCGCCATGCGCTCAATTGCTTACGTAAATCCGCATAGTTCGTCACATTTATAGGCACGAAGATGTATCGCTCACGCTCGCGAGTGAGTACCAGTAAGCCCTCTTCCGATTCCTGGATTGCAAATACCTCATTGCTGGCAATCGTCTCGTCTTTAATGCGCATTTGATGCCGCGTGATCCGATCGCTCTCTACTCCAAAACGGATTGATTGAAGCACCTGCTCGTATTCCTTTATCTGCCTAACCAACCGCAAACCGATCACAATGCCAAGAATCACCACCGCAACAACTATCAGTCCTATTGCGGACGTTAGGTTATCAACTGTCGTGCTGACAATGTAGATTATCCCGATTGCTAATATCACCACAAAAATCACAGCGAACATACCCACTAAACGCATACCCATTGCTCGCACCAAGGTTCTGCGCGTCGCGAAATCCAACGTGTATATCTTCATAACTCTCTGACGGGTGCAATCGTTCTGTCTGTTTTAACTCGTTGATATTGTAAAGACGTTTCTGCTTTTTGTCTGACGTCAATAGTTGGTGATTGCTCATCATTGCTGCTGCACAAAGAACAAGCTGCCAAAGCGTGATAGGCTCCTTACTGAGAATAAACATGCAAACATTAATACATGCTCATAAAGTGCTCGAAATCATCGGGAAACACGCTCAGCCGGTGCCTCATGCCGAATTGCGTAACCAAGTGGCTGGTGCATTTGGTGCGGATGCCAGATTCATTAATTGCCAGGATCGCCAATTCTCTATAGACCAACTGATTGAATTCCTCGCGTCCAAAGGGAAGACTGATGTGGCTGCTGGGCACATCAGTCTGAATGTGGACCATCTTTGCGAGGAATAGATTGAGTCAATACTAGTGCGTAGCGCCGTTCCAATCGTGTGCCAGCGCCAGGTCTATCGAGTTTATCTTCTTGTCGGTAACTACAGCGTTCACTAAACGCAACGGCACGAGAAGCAGCCACACAGAACGAGCGGAGGTACTAGTACCTCCGCTCGTGTAGTTCCATACCGATGCACCTATGCAGCGTAACTGAACACCACAGCCTGATGTCCATGTACACGAGGCACGACCACCTGAGCAGCCTCAGTGTTACCCAAATCCAGTAGTATGCCTGAAGGCGCCAAAAACACCTTAGTTACATGTTCTGGCACTAACAATTGCACAGGAACGTCAAACAAGTCGGGCATGTCTTCTATCACAAGACAGCGACCGCGCTGCAAAGGTGGCGCATACATTAAATGCACCACATAACGTTGTTGGTCAGGTTGATGTATAACGTTCATCCTGCCAGCACTGGGTAACTGTGCCTGCACTATTGGTTTGGTGTACTGTTGCCGCAGCGCGTTGATGAACAATTGTCTGTGCATGCGCGCCCCGTGCTGATAGTAGATGGATCCCAGTTTGTGCGCCAGGCACGTGATATTGCCTTTGCGCCATACCGCGGGATGCGGTGCATTCACATCGGTGTAGGGTGTATTCATATGTGAGCAATAGTGCCCATAGGTGCGGTCAAAGTAAGGTACGCGCACCGCAGCAAGTGCTATTGCGTCAGTGAGTTCTGCCCGAATTGCACCTGTGTAGTTCAGGAATGGCGTGGAAACGATTCCTTCATTGATTTCATCACTGACCACCGTATAGTCAAGCGTAAACTGCGCATCACCCATATAGCGAGCGCCGCAGTCCAGTAGGAAGGCGGTCTTACTACTATTTAGTCCGCTCTCGCCCAGCACCACGAGGTGACCGCCTTGAGCAAGGTAGTTCTCCAGCAATTGCGCATCAGGTGCATTCAGGCACTGTCCGCCTGTCAGTACAATCGTTTCATAACGTGTCAGCTCACTGCGCGGATTCACAACCTCGAAATCTATCTGGCTCTCCATGAGCATATTGACGACACCTTGATCATCCGCCACGCTGCCGGTCATCCAGACGCCTAGATTTGCATATGGATGTCCATCCAGACCATAGGCTTCAATCTGCTCAACATATGCGTAAGCAGCACCGATGTTTTCATATGTTGCCAGATCCATCACCCCATTTGGATGTAGCTGGTCGCCAAACGAACACCGCGATCCATAAGCGAGCATGCAGGCTGCTTCAAAGGTGATCGCATCCGGATGCTTGAATCCGCCAAACTCGCCCCAATGCGTGTGGAATTTGCCGCTCATGGCGAGATAGTCTTTACCGGTATTGGCGAAGTATTTGGCGCGGATGGGGAACTTGTCGTATCCTCCCCACGTGGTTGGCAGATCCTCCAACTCAAAGTGCGTATCACCTACATGCCATTCAGGATGATATTGGCTGGCGCCGCCGTTGTAGAAGATGGTAGCTTCTGGATATTGGCTGAGGATGATGGCATTGCAGTCTGCCATAAAGCTCTGCCACTTATGCTTGTTATAAGCGCGCGCATTCTCGTCTGCACTCGCATTTAGCCCCATTGCCTGCATACCTGCCATACATTGGTCGCAGTAACATGGGTCGCGGAAACATATATCGTAGAAGAATCCATCCACAATGAATTGCTCGCAGATCTCGCGCGTTTGAGCGAGCATGAGTTCTTTATAGGCTCCGCTTGGACATAGGTTTTTCCATGAAGTGGTTGGTTTCGTATCATTTGCGCCAGCGTTCACATCGTAGTTGGTGGTTTGCAGAGAGCCATCTTTATTGCGCGCTACCCACTCTGGATGAGTCTCCGCATCGGTAGCAGACCAACCGACTGTGTAGTAGATTGGCGCACGCACTCCGACCTCATGGCTTGCTTCGATCTGCTCCTTCAACAGATTGCGCTGCAGGTGCGGATGTGGCTTGCCAACGCGTGTAGGGTAATAGCTCCAACTATGATGGCACTTGGCAAACACAGTGATCGAGTTCAGATGCCCTAATTGCAATGCATGCTGCCACTGCTTTTTGTCGAAATAGCGTCCTACATCTGGAATAAGCTCTGAAGTGTGAAAGTCGAGGTGTACTTGTCTTGATGGTAGTTTGATCATGTCGGTATCCTTTATATCTAATATCGTAATGGACAAAGTTGCTGCTATGCTATTTCATTGGTTCCAATGTATAGCGAACAAGCTGAGAAAACTCGTGAGCATTGCCCATGCAGTGACTCAGGCGTACGCTGAATGTGCAAGGCTCTGGCTTCAGCAGATACTTTTCCAGCGGGGCTGGTCCGCAGCTGTTGCTGCCTAATCCATTATGCTCATAGTCAAGGTTAACGACAGTCGCCGCTATCCTTTCCAACTCATAAGTGTGAGAGGCTTGGGTAAGGTTCTCCGTTGTGTAGTGATGCGCACTGACGTTGATGGTTGGCATGCCTGCGGCGACCAGACCAGCACCGCGTACGTTCGTAAAAGCTGCCCACCGCACATCCGCCTTGTTTCCATTTTCCTGCGGGCGTACATACGGCACGTATTGCTCATGCACCGTTCCTCCATACAGCCCCACCCGAGCGCTTTCCTTCCGGTCGCAATAAGCTTCATGTGGTCCGCGCCCGTACCACGTCATATAGTCAAATCCTTCTGGCAGGATGAGTTGCAATCCCAATCTCGGCAAGATGGGCAGCCCTTGCACGGGCGAAACCGCAGTGTGTATAACAACGTCGCCATTGCCATAGATCGAGTATGTATAGGTGCACCAGAACGCAGGATGGAGCGAGTAACCAGCTAACACGGAACGAATCTCTATTTGCACTGCTTGAGCGGTTGTGTTGGTTATTCGCACCTCATCAGTGCGGTGAATCATCCGATCCAGTCCTGCGCGAGCCCACTCCTTAGCAATGTGTACATCGTTATCTGTTGGCGCGCGCCATACGTTCAGCAGAGGACCGCGTTCGATCAGGTCCATCCCATTGCGCGTCCAGCTACCGATCGTTCCGTGCCAACGATCAATGCCGAGTTCAAAGTCATCGCCTTTGATTTGTATGGTATCCGCACTGTCATTAACGGAAATGCCGGGCAGTTGGCTTAAGTGAATCATCGGCGCAGGCACATGTAAAGGTAACTCGAACTGAGCATACGCGACTTCATGTCCCACCGGTGCCCATGACGTGGCGCCGTGCAGCGTGAATGTAAGCATTAGCCAATAACTTGCCCCCGCCTTCGCAGATGGTAACGTGTAGGGAACCGTCACTTCAGAGGTTTCACCTGGGGCTACATTTAATGGTGATAGCCTTCCCTGATCCAGCATCACACCGTCTTCGCTAACCGACCAGTTCACGTCAAGATGGTCTAACGAAATGAAGTCATAACGGTTCGTAATCCGCAGTCTGCCATCATGGAGGTCGAGAGCCTCAACCAACACTGGCTGAATGATGCGCTTGTACTCGATCAAGCCTGTGTGCGGGACGCGGTTGGGGAACAACAGACCGTCAATGCAGAAGTTCCCGTCATTGGGATGATCGTCGAAGTCGCCACCATAAGCAAACCACTCTGCGCCATCGTCTGTGTATTGACGGATGCCATGATCAACCCACTCCCACACACAGCCACCAATCAGGCGCGGGTGCGCGTAGATCGCTTCCCAGTATTCCTTCAGATTGCCGGGTCCGTTGCCCATCGCATGCGCGTATTCACACATGAAAAACGGGCGAGGATCATCGTGTTTGCGCCCTTGTTCAATCAGATAGTCCACCCTGGGATACATGACGCTGACAACATCAACCACCGCGGCGTCGAACGCGCCTTCGTAATGAATTAGGCGTGTTGGATCGTGCGCACGAATCCATTCCGCCATCGCGTCGTGGTTGCGCGCATATCCTGCCTCATTGCCGAGTGACCAGAAAATGATGCTGGGGTGATTTTTATCCCGCTCCACCATTCGTTCTGCACGATCCACATAAGCGGCTTCCCATGTCGGATCACCAGTAATCTGGTTGATGTTGCCAGTCATGCCAAATCCATGACATTCCAAATCTGCTTCGTCAACGACATACATGCCAAATCGGTCGCACAGGTCATACCAGCGCGGATCATCCGGATAGTGCGACGTACGCACTGTGTTGATGTTGTGTTGTTTCATCAACACTATATCCTGCACCATCGAGTCATACGACACTGCGTGACCTAGATCGGGATGTGTCTCGTGGCGATTGACGCCCTTTAGTTTGACTGCAACTCCGTTGATAAGTAGTTGCTGGTTGCGCACCTCTACTTGGCGGAATCCAACATTTACTGTTTGCGTTACGACTTCATTGCCCGCAGTATCAGTGAGAGTGGTCAACAAGGAGTAAAGATAGGGATCATCTGCACTCCATTTGCGTGGATTCGGTATCGGGACCTGAAGCGTCGTTGTGATTTCGCTGTTCGCATCCAATTTTTCAGGGCATTCGAACACTCGTGACGCTACAACCTGCTTGCCATCTAGCAACGCCGATTTCACATGGTAGCCTGCTTGCTCCTGTGCAGAGTAGTTGCGCAGAGCTATTTGCACTTCCAGCACTGCGTCTCGGTAATCATCATCAAGCTTGGTGCGCACACGCACATCGCGCACATGCACATCAGCGGTGGATGTCAGGTATACATCGCGAAAGATGCCGCTCAGTCGCCACATATCTTGATCTTCCAGATAACTGCCATCCGACCACTGGAACACCTGCACGGCAAGTGTGTTCTGCCCCGCCTGCAAGTAAGGTGTAATGTTGAATTCCGCAGGCATATGCGCCGCCTGGCTATAACCAACCATGCGCCCATTCACCCATACATAGAATGCAGAATCCACTCCAGCAAATGTCAGGAAAACATTGCGGCTGTCCCATTCCGCTGGCACATGAAAGGTTTGACGGTACAGTCCGACGGGATTGTCTTGAGGCACTCGTGGCGGATCAACAGGATATGGATATGCAACATTAGTGTAGTTGGGTTTGCCA
>Ga0351944_1050_pt2 | contig 14301 bp, 9 predicted proteins | sample BONcelT113001F13_FD_205820 | JGI IMG/M metagenome (GOLD analysis project Ga0351944, IMG submission 205820) | Enriched cells from coal bed in the Powder River Basin, Montana, United States - BONCAT cells T11 rep3 HSBNCT.T11.300.1.F13 ... | reverse complement strand
CGGAACCACAGCAATGATGCCATAACGGCCGAGCGGGTCAGTAATGCCGGTTCCGTCAAAGTCTTTATTGATGCTGCGGCGGCGAATAGGGTCAGCAAAGCTGCCCTCTTTGATGAAGCGGCCAAAATACATGTCCTCGAAGAACATATCGAACCCGGCCGAAAGATACAGATCGTCGAGCATGTCGGCTGTATTGGCTTCGGCAACTTCTTCCTTGATCCAGTCGAGTCCCATGCTGGCTGCTTTGAGCTTGGCGTGGATATCAACTCCTTCGGCCTGTTTCTGAGCAGCAAAACCATCAACGGCTTCCTGAAGGGGCAGCCTTACAGGGCAGGGCAGCAATCCCTTCATGAACACCTGGTTGTCGTTTCTTTCCCGATGTACAGATGTGCTGTTGCCCGCAATCACCTCTTCAAGCGCTTGAACGAAAAGACCAGTATCAATCTGTTTCATCTGCAGGGCGATGTCTAACTGAATCGCCTTGCCAAAAGTTGCCCTTTTGCCGGCATCAGCCAACTGCGAAAAACCGTGGGACAGAAACACCCTGAGGGTTTCGGGGTACTTCTCTGTGATATCATACAGGGAATCAGTTGCAGCAAAGTATTTCATGCTAAAATGTTTGCTGCAAAGATAGTATATTTAAGTATTGTTGTACCTAATATATTATATACTTTTATACTCTAAATAATACGTGCTTAATTTCAGCCTCTTAACGCTGTTATTTAGAAAGCAAGAGTCTTTTCAAAAGATGCTCTAAATGCCACGACGACACAAGGTCACGAAGTTGCACCAAGACTGTAAACTTGCACGTTAGCACACTGCTTAATTACATTTTAATAGCAGATCTAGATTCAGAATTTACGCTTTAATTTCCTGATCTGTTTCATCCGTATTTCTCAGGCAGGCGCGCCATTTGGCCGCCCCATAAACCGACAGCATCAACAGCACCACGCCGGTTCCACTACCCAGCGGTGCGCCTCCGCCGATGGGCCCTCCTCCGGCACTGGGATCGGAAGGCGGGTCAGGGGGTTGGGCATGTAGGGTTAATGAACACACTATAATGCTGATAACCATCAAATAATGCTTTACTCTTGCTTTCATACTACCAAAGAATTAAGGTTTTAGCCTGATGAATCTTTTCTTTCTCAACTACCATAACACTGATGTTGCCGGTGAATCGGGTTATAACAAAGGAATTGAGCTGTTGCAGCACCATTTCCTGTTCAAGGATGTTTCTGCCTGCCATATCCCTTACTTTCAGCACAACTTTGTTTCCAACGCTTTCGGGTATCGTAAAATAAACCCGTTCGCGCTGGCTCCACAACCTGAACTGACCTGACAGCAACTCTTCTTCTCCAAGGGTGTTCTGCAGATGCAAACGGAATCTATCCGCTTCATTAACAGTATCGTGCTCAAACTGATAGCTTGTGTATTCCCGCAGGTCTGTCCATGTGCCTGTCAACAGGTCTTCAAGCAACACCGCATATTTATCAGGAATGGAAGATACTTCAGAAATATTCATGGTTACCGGGCCATTGATGCTCTGCATAAAATGAACGGGAATGGATGTGGTGGTTGCTGGGTATTGCCATGTGTTGATGGTCAGGTTCTGATCATCTGACGACAGGCTGTACAACTGCGGTGATGATGGACTTCCAAAGAGTTTCTCAACATCTTCGGACGGATCGTATGCCTCTGCGGCTGTTTCCCTCACACGCACAACGATTTCATCCTGTGAATGCTCTGTTATTGAAGCTATTCTGATGATCCCTTCGTCGGGATTATTGAAAAATGCCTGTCCGTTGTGCACCCTTGCATTGTTGTTGACCTCGAGCACAGGGGCTGCAGCTCCGGCCTTGACAAAGAAACTCTGGCCTACAGGCAGGTATTGCGTTGCTCCGTTGGTGCCTATAAAGGTTCCATAAGTGGCATAATTGCTCAGTGCCGGGTTCCATATCCAGATGGCATCCAGAATATTGGTTTTTGTCCATCCCGTTGCGCTGTTCCAGTCTATTGCCGATGGATAAGGATTGGGCACGAGGTTCATGCCGGAATATGTGCCAACAGTATGGTAGCTGACATCAAGACCTGCCGATCCGTTGTACATTGGCCCTGTGTAGGCATAGGTGGTGGAAGGACCGGGATAATAGGTCATAAACCCTTCAAGGGTGTTTAATGGAATGGAGGCACCCGGGCCTACATAAGCCCAATCCTGTGTGGGTGCATCAAAACGGTACAGATAAGAACCAGCAAACAATCCTGAGACGGCACCGGTTGTAATGGGCACGGAAACAAAATGATAGGCCATCTCGTCCAGATCGGCATTTCCCGTCACATAACGCTGGATGGTGCCTGAAACATTATTGGTGTTGTGCAGCAACGAACCAGTTCCAACCGCATTGCTTCCGACTACAAAACTTCCATTGTTGCTCAGGGTTCCGGCCACTGTGAGTTGTTTCAGGGCATCCACATTCAGGCTTGCACCGGACAATACTGTCAGGTTATCGGCCAAAGCGGCTGTCTGATTGGCTTGCGTAATAGCTGCACTACCTTCCCAAACGGTTGTGCTTACACTTGTGTTCCAGTCATTGTGCTGCTGTCCGTTTGTTGAACCGCCAATCTGCGACCATCCGTAGTTGGTGGCGTAGAGCCTTCCTGAGTTGGTTGTCAGGAATTCTTTGGCATCGAACAGATTTGGATTCTGGTACAGCACATAGGTGTTGGGTGTGGTGATGTGCTGCTGAAAGCCATTCATGCCTGATTCAAGAAAATCAATCCCTGCAAGCCAGTCATCATCAACAGGGGTGATAAAGCGCGCACTGACGGTAACCAGCGTTGTCCATGAAGTTGGCACAAGGCCAAAATCATCTTCATTGCCGCCATTTCCCTGGGCATTGACATCGCCCGTGATACCAATGTTGTATATCTTATCAGGACTGTTGCCAGTTATTGTTTTTGTGATGGTATATTTTGGGTTGTCCTGGGTGTTGTTGCCTGCAAAAACCCCTGCCCTGACCACCGACCAGTTTGAGGCCGTATTATTGAAGGCTGTATTGTTGAATACCAGTTTGATCTGTGATGCCCAGAGGTAGGTTCCGGCCTGGCTGCACTGCACCTGCACTTCGAACTGAAGGTGGTCAACATTCGACATCCGAAGAATCCGTGGGTTGGCGAAACGCCAGGACAGCTGCTGGGCAAAAAGGCCCGACGTGATCACCATGAGTGCCAGTAAAGTAATGAATCTTTTCATGTTTATTTGGTTGTTTGAGTGGATACTATTTTTTCTCCGGTACCTGCGACCGGTATTTGATTTGTTCTTCGGGACTGTTGATCGGGTTTCCACTGCCAAAGTTGATCGCCCATTTACTGAAGTCGAGTACCGACACTTCGCCATCCAGGTCGTTGTCGGCTTTGGAGTACACCCCTGAACCGCCAAACTGCGAAGCCCATGTGCTAAAGTCAAGTACTGAGACTTCCCCGTCAGCATCGCTGTCGCCGGCCACCATACCAAAAACCCCGGAAGCGATCTGTTTGTAGCCCAGCGTGCCTCCGTAAGCTTTGGTAATGGCATCGGTGAAGTCGTAGGTGTAGTTATTACCCGAAAGCGCCAGGGGGCCGTTGCTCAGCACATCCAGGTGGTTGCGGTGGCGGATGACGATGTAGAGATTGTCCTCGGCGGTATTGGCAAACTGTTCCGGGTTACCATCCAGATCGAGGATATTGCCCTCGTCGTCGAGGAGTAGTGCCTTGGGCCAGCCTGCCAAGGTGGTGGTTTCGTCTGCATTCTGTGGCGCATCAGCATCGCGCAGTTCTACAAGCAGCCAATCCACAATTGTGGCGGGAAAGTTCGTCACCGACTCGCTGCCTGTGTAAAACCACGGACTGATGTTGAACGGCTGGTTGAGCGGCAGCAGGTCGTCGTTGTTGAGTGCAACGCCCATATCAGTGCCATTGTAAGGGCCTTCGAGCAGGATGTTGACCAAAAGCGCACGCAGCAATGCACCATAACTTTGCTGAAAACCGGCACTGAGCGAATGGTTATCCGTGCTGTGAAAAGCAATCAGGGTCTCCCCTGCCGTAACGCTCAACGAGGAGCCTGTCTGGTCATAAAAACTCCCTGCTGTGGAAACCACGCTGGACGAAAGGGACTGGCCGGTTGCCTGCGCTAAACCTAGTATGATCATGAATACGGAAATTAAAATGTTTTTCATGTTATTTGGGTTGTTGTTCGAGATGTTGAATACGAATTTTTAATTGCTCTATAACAATTTGCTGTTCCTGCAAGGCTTTCACCAGGTAAGGTATCATTTCGAGTGAATAGATGCCTTTGGTTCCATCTTCGTTGGTGTTTACCAGTTCAGGGATTACTTCCTCCACTTCCTGGGCAATGAAGCCAATACCCGGCTTACTGTTTGATTTCCAGATGAACGTTACAGGTCTGAGTGCGAGCACTTTTTCAAGGCTGTTCCCTATCGGGAGGATATTATCCTTAAGGTTTCGGTCTGAAGGGTTGGTGTTGGTGAGGACGGCGTTGTAAGAATAAACCGGCCCATTGGTTGACAGGCTCGACACTTTCAATTCGCCATTGCCTTTAATTCTGGCCAGTTCGTTTGAGGCGGCACTGCTTGTTGCAGCATAAAAGATATGGTCGCTGTTGGTGGAGGCAACCTGATAGCGCATGGCAGCCGTGTTGATGCCAAAACCAAAATACTGGTGGTCGTTGTTGGCGTCTTCGTAAAGAACTATTTTACGGTTTGTTGCAGTATTACCAAATTGCAAAGGAGCATTTGGGCTGGTGGTACCGATACCAATTCTGTTATTTTGTAAATCGCCAAATAATGTATTGGCATTTCCCAATACCATCTGGTAATTTGCGGTGGCGGATGGAAGATCCACATCATAACCAAGCACAATATTATTGCTGCCTGATGCCACATTATCGCCTGCCTGATAGCCAACAAAAATGTTATTGACTCCTGTTGAACCTGACGCTCCAAATCCGGCTCGATAACCAAGGGCTGTGTTTTTTGTTGAATTGGCGGCTGAACTATTGAAATTGAACAGTGCTTCATAACCAATGGCTGTATTTCGGCTGTTGGTTGTGTTGCTGTACAGTGCATTAGCCCCGATGGCTGTATTTTCCCAACCCGAAGTGGTTGAATATAAGGCATTATGGCCGAGTGCAGAATTAAATGAGCCTGATGTATTGTTTCTGCCAGCGTCATTGCCCACAAAAACATTAACATTGGTTGTAAGGTCGTCCGAAAACCCTGCATTTTCTCCTATAAACACTGAATAGCCGCTATTGGAAGGCACAAGTCTCGAGGCTGTCATTTTCCAACGTTCCGCGCCTCCAAGGTCAAAGCGGATTATATCTTCATCAGTGGTTTTCTCAACCTGTATTTTTGTATCTGAATCGGCATCCTTCAGTATGCTTAATGCAATGGCAGGACTGGAACTCCATGACAATATCCCTGCTCCGTCATTTATAAGCACCTGCCCTGCACTTCCGTTTGATGCAGGCAGGATATACGTAATATCAGACGATTGTGCCTGAGCTTTAAAAGCAGTGGTATTGCTGCCTCCTGAACCGGGTTCTGCAAAGCGAAGCTCACCTGCCGCTGAAGTATTGGATAATAAGAGGTTGCCATTACGCAACTCTAATTTTTCAGCAGGGCTTGTTGTACCAATACCAATTCTGTTATTTTGTAAATCACCATATAATGTATTGGCATTACCCAATACCATTTGGTTGTTAGCGGTGGCGGATGGAAGGTCAACATCACAACCTACGACTATATTGTTATTGCCTGTCGAAACATTATCTCCTGCCTGATAACCAACGAATATATTGTTGACACCTGTGGATTCAGCCTCTCCATAACCTGCCCGATAGCCAAGCGCTGTATTCTTTGTGGCATTGGAGGCTGAACTATTGAAGTTATACAATGCTTCATAACCAATGGCTGTGTTGCGGCTGTTGGCTGTGTTCGAGTAGAGCGCATTAGCCCCGATGGCCGTATTTTCCCAACCCGAAGTGGTTGAATATAAGGCATTATGGCCGAGTGCAGAATTTACTGAGCCTGATGTATTGTTTCTGCCAGCGTCATTGCCCACAAAAATATTGGCATTGCTAGTGAGGTCATCAGACAGTCCTGCGTTGAATCCTATAAACACTGAGTTGCCACTATTAGAAGGCTCAAGTCTTGAGGCTGTCATTTTCCAACGTTCCGCGCCTCCAAGGTCAAAGCGGATAATATCTTCATCAGTGGTTTTCTCAACCTGTATTTTTGTATCTGAATCGGCATCCTTCAGTATGCTTAATGCAATGGCAGGACTGGAACTCCATGACAATATCCCTGCTCCGTCATTTATAAGCACCTGCCCTGCACTTCCGTTTGATGCAGGCAGGATATACGTAATATCAGACGATTGTGCCTGAGCTTTAAAAGCAGTGGTATTGCTGCCTCCTGAACCGGGTTCTGCAAAGCGAAGCTCACCTGCCGCTGAAGTATTGGATAATAAGAGGTTGCCATTACGCAACTCTAATTTTTCAGCAGGGCTTGTTGTACCAATACCAATTCTGTTATTTTGTAAATCACCATATAATGTATTGGCATTACCCAATACCATTTGGTTGTTAGCGGTGGCGGATGGAAGGTCAACATCACAACCTACGACTATATTGTTATTGCCTGTCGAAACATTATCTCCTGCCTGATAACCAACGAATATATTGTTGACACCTGTGGATTCAGCCTCTCCATAACCTGCCCGATAGCCAAGCGCTGTATTCTTTGTGGCATTGGAGGCTGAACTATTGAAGTTATACAATGCTTCATAACCAATAGCTGTGTTGCGGCTGTTGGCTGTGTTCGAGTAGAGTGCATAATTACCGATGGCTGTATTCTCCCATCCGCTGGTATTGGAGAATGACGAATTATGTCCAAATCCTGCATTATTGCTTCCACTGGTAACAGATTTAAGTGATTCATTACCATAAGCATTATTGTTTTTTCCGGTATTGTTCTCTGCCGATGCACTTCCGTATAATGCTCTGTATCCCAATGCGTTGTTGTTTACTGCAACAGATGAAGTATTATTAGCAAAATACATGGCTTCAAAACCAACTGCAGTACTTCGGCTATTAGCCGAATTGCTATATAAAGCTCTAGAGCCTAATGCAGTGTTTTCCCATCCGCTTGAATTATTATAAAGAGCATCTTCGCCAATTGCTGTATTATTATTGCCAGTGGTGTTTGATCTCAAAGCACTGACGCCATTTGCAGTGTTATAGCTGCCAGTGGTGTTTGTTCTCAAAGCACTGACGCCATTTGCAGTGTTAATACTGCCAGTAGTGTTGGAATACAAAGCCTGATCCCCAACTGCTGTGTTATATTGCCCTGTGTTATTCGATGCTATGCTGCTGCCTTGTAAAGCTTCGTAGCCAATGGCAGTGTTGTAAGTGTCGCGGCCAGTAGTTCTGTCATCAGCGTAATACATCGCAGAAACACCAATTGCAGTGCTTCGTGAATTGGCATTGTTACTAAAAAGTGCATAGGTACCGGTCGCTGTATTTCTATTGCCTGTAGTGTTGGAATAAAGCGCATTATTACCATTGGCGGCATTTAAATAACCGCTAGTGTTATTCGCAAGCGAAGAATAGCCATTAGCAGTATTCGCATAGCCGCTTGTGTTGGCTTGAAGAGAATAACTGCCATTAGCAGTATTATTCCTACCACTTGTGTTGGCTTGAAGTGAACTATATCCATGAGCGGAATTATGATAACCTGTAGTTATGGAATTAAGCGAATTTACGCCTACACCCGTGTTGTAACTGGCCCAAGAAATATTAAAAGACATCATCGTAAAATTCCCTGCATTCACACCAACAAAAGTGTTGTCACCATTGTTAGAAGGCGGTTTGTAATCATGAATAAATGGCTGAGTCCCCTTGTAAATCACTCCCGTCAAACTGTCGGTGGTGTTGGGCAGCACCATACCGCGGTTTTCGATTTTTAGTTTTTCGTTACCGGCCACATCAAAACGGATAATATCCTCGTCAGCCGTTTCTTCTACCTGAACTTTTGTATCCCCATCGGCATCTGATATCTGAATGCCGCTGCCCGATGCTTTGGCATACAAGGCATAAGGCACCGACAACAATTGTGTTGTTCCCATATGGGTGTATGCCGTGCCACCGGCTGCATCCATCTCGGTCTTCAGAAAAAACAGATCACTCCCCCAGCCAATGCTGCTAAACGTGCCTGAAACCGGCGTGCCACCTCCAATAATCAGACTTACCTGCCCAAAAGCATTGGTGGTGGTGCTGTGGGTTTCCACATACACTGCAGTGCCATCAGAAGTTGTTTGCAGTATGCTTATCCTGAATGTTACGGCCTGACTAAACAGCACATTGCCCGAGGCATCGCGCGCCACAGCCTGGTAGTTGAACTTTTCGGGGGATTGGGCGGATAAAGAGTTTGCTCCCGCAAGAAAGCAATAAATCAGGATGACTGCAACTGTTGATCTCATCACGCAAGTATTTTATAATTAATGATAAAGGCACATTTTCAGGATATAAAATTAAGAAGTGAAAAAGTCCTTGTAAATCACCAAAACTGGTGAAAACCACCATGAAGGAGCATCAAACGAAACAAACTATAAAATGAATGAAAGGCTGTTTTGTATTATTAAATCAGCTTGTGCCGGATGGCTTTCACAACAGCTTCGCTTTTTGAGTTTACGTGGAGCTTTTCGTAAATTTTCTTGATGTGCGAATGAACCGTTTCGTAGCTGATGATGAGTTTATCGGCAATCAGTTTGTAGCTCATGCCTTCCACCAGGCACTTCAGAATCTCCTTCTCCCTGTCGGATAGCTGCACAAAACCTGTTGTAATTGCGTTGTTCTGAAAGCTGTTGAGCACTTTACGCGCTACTGAAGCGGAGAAAAACGATCCTCCTTCAGCGACTTCCCTGATGGCCTGAACCACCTTTTCAGGTGTCGAACTTTTTAATATATAACCCGAAGCACCGTTACACAAAGAGGCGAAAATCTTGTCGTCTTCTTCAAAAACGGTTTGCATGCAGATATGGATGTTCGGGTATTTATCCTTAATGATTTTCACTGCATCAATCCCGTTTACTCCGGGGATGTTGATGTCCATGAGTACCACATCCGGCTGCAGGGCTTCAATTTTTTGCAGCAGCCTGTGGGTGTCTTCAAATGAGCCGCACAACTCCATGTCAGGTGTTGTAACGATAAGCATTTCAAGCCCTTCCCTGTATCGCAGATTATCTTCAAATACAGCAATTCTCATGGAATCAATTCAAACTTCAAAGTAACAACATGAATACCCTGTTTGCAATCACCAAAATTGGTGAGATTTTGTGCTTTATCATGTTTTCGTTTTTAACTCAATTGTGGTTCCTTCGCCCGGTCGTGATGTTAGTTTTAAACCTGCTCCGATCATTTCAGCACGGGCATGAAGGTTTTTGAGTCCGTTGCCTTTCCGCACGGTTTCAACATTGAAGCCAACCCCGTCATCAGTGATTGTCATTACCAAATTATTGCCCTGCACCTGAAGGTTGACATAAATGTTTCCGGCTCCGGAGTATTTCACAGCATTATTGAGCGATTCCTTGAAAATCAAATACATGTTTTTTCGGTGCTCCAGTGGCAGGCGCACCTTCTCCATTTGCTCCGCCGCACCAAAATGCAGCCTGATTTCCTTTGCCTGACACAGGTCGGCAGCATAACTGCGCATTCTGTTCATAAACTTCTCCCCATCATCGTTTACCGGATTGATGGCCCATACTATGTCACTCATGCTGCTGACCATTTCGCGGCTGCTTTCACCTATTTTTGAGAGTATGTTGGTCTGTTGCGGCTGGCTGATACCCTTCTGGTTTTTCAGCGTTTCGGCATAGAGCGAAATCGCGCTCAGGGTTGCGCCAATGTCGTCGTGCAGGTCGGTTGCAATGCGTGTACGAAGCCGTTCAAGTTCGAGCGCTTTTTTCAGCTTATATCTGCTAAAGAGATAATATGCCGTCGTCAAAAACAAAATATTCAGCAAAACAAACCACCAGGTAAGGTAGAATGGTGAATGAATCTCAAATCTGATTCCAGTGACCTGACTTTCCACCCCTTCGGCATTTCTTTGCCATGCCCTGAACTCATAGGTCCCGGGAGGCAATTGCTGGTAAAACACCGGCATATTGCCCTTATGTTCATACACATCATTTTCCCAACCCACGAGTTGATAAAACAGCCTGACTTCCTTTTCATAGTAATAATTCACAGTAGCCAGCTCAAATTCAACAGGTTGCTTATGAGACAGATGAATAAGCGGATATGCATCGTCGGGAAAAAACACCTGCTCTTTTCCATGTTTCACCCTGCTGATCACCACGCGCGGCGGCAAAGGAGCCGGCATGAGCAACGAATCTGTCAGGATTCCTATCTTTCCCCTGGCTCCAAACAATACACTACCATTCCCCTGAAAAGCAAGTGCAGAAACAAATTCCTGTTCATGCCAACTCAGACGGCTGTTGATGTGAACCCAATGACGAAAACTTGTATCGGTTTTATAAATCCCTTTTGAGGTGTTGAACCACATGGCACCCTTGTCTGTGGAATACATCTGCTCTATTTGAAAATCTGCATAACCGCTGACGGGAAACACTTTCTTAAACCCTGTTCCTGAGAATTCAAAAATCTGAAGTTTACTGCTGACAAAGAGCCTGTTGCCCGGCGCTACGCACAGATTATCGGGACAGTTTTTTTCGATATCTGTTTTGCCTCCACTGACAGGAAGTTCAAATTGTTTAAATGTAAAATCAAGTGATGATGTTTCATACATCTTGTAATTTGAAGCAAAATAAACCTTGTTTCCGGGTAACATTACCATATCCCTGAAATCGCTGCCCAGAATGTTACCGGGCTCCTGCCTGTCGGCAAACAGCATTTGGGTATTGAGGCTCTGTCTGTCAACCAGCAATATGCCGCTCCGGTGCACACTGATCCAAAACCTGTTGAATGAATCCGTGAAGATGTATTCTGAATATTTATAGGTAGTCCCTTCGCCGATGAGGTGTGTCAGATCAGTCAGTTTATTGGCATAAGGATCATAATGTCCGATACCGTTCATTGACGTAAACCAATAACCAGTGGAATCAGCTATCCATTTATTGATTGTTGTAATCAGATTTCCGGGGTCGTGCGGCAGTTTTACGGGCACAATGGTATGGTCATTCTGGTTGTATCGAAACCATCCTTTGAGCGTACTCAGGTAAAACACTTCCTGCGGGTTGGAAATGTCGGGGATGATTTGGTATATCATCATCCTGGAAAAATCATCCGGCAAATTCAGCCATTTAAATGCAAGGCTGTTTTGAATCAGTTTATACAGCCCCTTTGAGCCTGTGATCCAAAGGTTAGCCTGATTGTCCACACAAAAGCTCTCGAGTTTGTCTTCGGGGGCTGAGAAATTCGCCGCCATGCCGTTCCGGGTGTTAACACACAACAATCCTGCATCTGTAGCGAGCAATAAATATTCAATACGGTTCAATTCCACAACTGAAAGGTCGGTTATAATTAATTTCCGGGATGAGACACCGGGGAGGTTCACTACTTCAAAGCTGTCGGCAGCTTCATTGAACCTCAGCAGGCCATCGTTCCACGTACCCGCCCAAATGGTGCCTTCGGAGTCTTCGACAACGGACATAACCGGATATGCCAAACCCTTTTTGAAGTTCTTTTCATAGATATATCCTTTTACTTCAGCCGTTTGCCTGTCGAAAAGCATGATTCCATAACTGGTTGTCAGCCAGAACCTCCCTTTGCTGTCTTCATAAATCTTCGAAATAAATTTATTGATTTTGGGTTCGATGCCATAGAGGTGGACGGGAAAGTTCGTGAAACTGTCGGTAGTTTTGTCATACCGCGCAATGCCTTTTTCGGTCGAAAGCCAAAGCGTTCTATGTTTATCCACATACAGGTGGTTGCACCAATGGTAAGGTATCGTCCCCGGTCCAGTGCCTACGTGGTATTGAACTATTGCTTCGGTGATGGGATTCAGCCTGTTGAGGCCAAACTGTGTTCCTATCCAGATAAAACCGTCAGCATCTTCGGCAAGGGCATAGATTTCCAGGTCGGTCAGCCCATTTTCGCCCAGAGTAGTATATTCTTTGAAAAACCTTCCGTCGAACCTGTTCAATCCGTGGCTGCTGCCAATCCAGATGAATCCCCTGCTGTCCTGAATGATGGCGCCTGTTTGGTTGTCGGATAGCCCATGGGCTGTTGTGTACTGCTCGAAGCGGATATTTTCGTGTTGGCCGGAGGCCTGCAGGGCCATTAAAAGCACTATTATGAAGCTTAAGAAAACTTTATGTGACCCGATAGCCATTGCTTTGACAAACATAGCGCAAACAATCAAAACGTTTCACCTCAGTAATGCTCAAAGATAGCAAAAATCTGCGGTCAAAGCGCAGGTCAAGATCATCATTTATTCACAACTAGTTTTTATTCTGTTATTGCCTGAAAAGACAATTTGCAATACTGCTGTAATATTTTCATCGCAGAGAACAAATGAATCATATCCCGATTTGACTGCTGATCAAAGGCACGACAGATTTTCCGTAAGCATAGCCGACATCAAATATATCCTGTGCTTTATCAAATTCGAAGGTGCCAAAAGACCGGCACTCAGGGGGGTCTAATACCAGGTGACAGGCACCAAGCTGGTCGCGCACCGTATTTTGCACGGCAATTAACAAGCATCGTTCTCCCACCGACTTGATTGACGTAAAAGCTTTGTCAACTTCTTCGATGTGGATGGAGTTGATGCCGACAATCATCCTGCCGGGTTTTTCCAGGCCACGGGCAGGCAGGTTCACCGTTAAGCCCCCGTCAACATAATATTGGCTGCTAATCAAAACTGGATTGAAAACGACAGGAACCGAAGATGAGGCAATCAGCCAGTCCATCAGCGGCCCGCTGCTGATTAATTCGTTACAGGCTTTGTTGAGGTTGGTAACCGATACCGTCAGTGGAATGTTAAGGTCTTCGAAGCATTCGGCCTTAATGTGTTCCTGCAGCTGAGCGCGAAGCAATTCAAGTGTTCCAAAACCTCCTTTAAATCCAATCCAGGCGGGCAGACTCGTCCATTCGGGCCGGTGCAGAATCCTGACCATCATTTCGGGTTTCACACCAGAGGCATACAAAGCGCCTATCAACGCACCCATGCTTGCTCCTGATAAAGCAGCAGGCCGCAGATGGGCTTCGTCCAATGCTTTCAGAACACCTGCATGAACGAAACCCCTGGCTCCTCCCCCGCTGAGGGCAAGTGCAAAGTCGTGAAATTTTTTGGCCATCTTCGCTTACTTTCTACAAAGTTACGGTAAAAAGCAAGTTTTGAGAAACAACTTATGCCCGAATCATCGTCAGCACCATTTTAAAGTCTGATGTAGCTTTAACAGCATGCGGAATGCCGGCAGGCATAATGATGCTTTCACCGTTTTTCAGGTCGTATGGAGTGCCGCCTATGATGATTCTGGCTTCGCCTTCTATCACCTGTATGAGTGCGTCAAAAGGTGCGGTGTGTTCCGAAAGCCCTTCGTCCTTGCCAAAAGCAAACAGCGTAACATTGCCTTTTTCGTTTTTCATCACCTGTTTGCTTACTATACCTCCGGTTGAATAGTCAATACTATCGGAGAATCGGAATATTTGTGAATGATTCATATGATGATAATTATTAATGGTTAATGAATAATACTTTACTGTGTCTTGGATTATTGTTCTTTAATAAAAACGGGTTTGAAGCTGATCATCAGCCAGGCCCAGTTGTTGGTTTGTTTGTAGTCGCCACCGCGAAGTTTTTGCAGGGTTTCGGTGCCGAACATCTGCGAATAACCGGCTGTGAGGCTTGCATAGGGCGCCAACTTATAGGTTAGCGAAAAATCGAGTTCGGTTCCCAGACTACGATCCATCACATCAGTTGTTGAACCGGCCTTGAGCACGTCAGCTGCGGCAGAGAACAGATGCATGCTCAGCAGGTAGCTCATTTTATTCTTTCCATAAGAGATGTTTCCGTAGATATCGTTCAACCCGACCGAATTAATGTGGTTACCCACATAGAAATAGTCCATATAACCGTTGAACTTGTGGTTGGTGCCGAAATAAGGGTTAAAACTCTGGTTGGTGTATCCGGCCGGATCGTCGAGTTTATCCTTTTCGCCGGTACCCGACTGAAGTTCCCATCCTGCGCCAAAACCAAAACCATTTCCGTGCTTGTATTCAAT
>Ga0351944_1048_pt1 | contig 14620 bp, 20 predicted proteins | sample BONcelT113001F13_FD_205820 | JGI IMG/M metagenome (GOLD analysis project Ga0351944, IMG submission 205820) | Enriched cells from coal bed in the Powder River Basin, Montana, United States - BONCAT cells T11 rep3 HSBNCT.T11.300.1.F13 ... | reverse complement strand
GCTACCTTTTTAGCCAGATTAAGAGCCACCGCTTTCAGTGCGGCAGCAAAGGCCTCATATTCAGGCCCCTCCAAATTATTGACCTTCGGATTTCCAGCCATTCCGTTCGCCAATACAACCAGCATATCATTAGTGCTCATATCGCCATCTACCGTAATCCGGTTGAACGAAACTTCGACTGCTGCCGACAACGCCTTCTGTAAAACGTCTGGAGTCACTGCGGCATCAGTAGTGATTACTGCCAGACATGTCGCCATATTGGGACAAATCATTCCCGCTCCTTTGGCCATTCCACCGAACCGGACCGGTACGCCGCCGATTTCTTCGATATAACCGCATGTTTTGACAAATGTATCTGTGGTAAGGATCGATTGAGCAGCTTTTTCACCACCGTATTCAGATAACTCAGCCACGGCCTGGCGAACTCCGGCCGAAAGTTTTTCCATCGGCAACGGGACCCCAATCACCCCTGTCGATGCAACCACAACTGCTTCCTGGTTAATATCCAACAGAGAGGCAACTTGTCTGGCCGTATTCTCAGCATCGCTCAGTCCTTGATTACCGGTACAGGCATTAGCACACCCTGCGTTCAACACCACCGCCCTGCCCGATACTTTCTTCAAGGCAGCTCTGGAAATTAGAACAGGCGCAGCCGGAAACTTATTTGTAGTAAACCGTCCGGCCCAGATGGCTTCTACAGTACTGAAAATGAGTGCCACATCTTCTTTCCCATTCTTTTTGAGTCCGGCTTTTACGCCGGAAGCCTTAAATCCCTTGGGGAAGGTAATTCCACCTGCGACTTCTTTCATTTCATTCCAGCCTCCTTTTACGGATACAATGGGGCTTGCATCAGACCCATTTTTTCATCAATACCAAACATAACATTCATGTTTTGGACTGCCTGTCCGGCTGCCCCTTTGACTAAATTGTCAATTGCTGAAACCACGATGACACGATGCGTCCGTGGGTCAATATGCCAACCAATATCACAGAAATTTGAACCTCTGGTATGTTTTGTCACCGGATAACCACCACGACCCAGTAAACGGATGAAGTATTCGCCTTCATACATGGACTTGAAAGCCTCGTCAACTTTTTCCGGTGTCACTTCAGGCTTCAGTGATGCATAACAGGTGGACAGAATTCCTCGCGGCATTGGAATCAGGTGAGGTGTAAAGTTTATAATCACAGGCATCCCAGCGGTTTCCGACAATTCCTGTTCAATCTCCGGTGTATGCCGATGACCGGCAATTCCGTAAGCTTGGACGCTTTCAAACACTTCACAGAAATGATACATCAATTCTGTTTTGCGACCGGCACCAGAAACCCCAGACTTTGCATCAACAACCAAGGTCTTTGTATCAACCAGGTCAGCCTTGAGCAATGGGGTCAACGCTAAGATGGATGCCGTGGTGTAACAGCCCGGATTGGCAACAATTTTTGCATTCCTTACTTGCTCCCGTTTCAATTCGGTCAACCCGTAAACTGCCCCGGACTGATGGTGAACATGCGGCAACCTATACCATTTTTCATAAACAACAGGATCAGAAAAACGATAGTCAGCGCCCAGATCGATCAGTTTGGCTCCTCCACCGGTAATACGAGTGCCAATATCCATGGCATGCCCATGCGGCAGACAGGCAAATACAACATCGCTATTGGCAGCAATCTTATCTACTTCCTTGATGGAAATTAACTTATCGTGATAGAATTGGGATAAATGCGGATAAACTTGGTGCAAAGAAGATCCTGTCTGGTTTTCCGAAGTCAGATGCTGAATTTGTGCCTCCGGGTGACTGGCAAGAATTCGCAAAAGTTCTTCACCTGTATAACCTGTTGCACCTAAAATACTGATTTTCATCGTTATCGCCTCCGATCGTCGTTTATCATTATACAACAACAATGTATTTTTTTGCAACTTTTCGCTTTGTTTTTATCCGATATTCCCCAGATAAACATTTTCAAGCTCTTGCCGGGCCAAATCACGAATCTGAAATAAAGTTTCAGAAGGAGTTGATGGTTGCTCCATCTGATAGCGGGGAAAATAGCGAGAAAAATGCAATGGAATTTTCGGACTAATTGAAGCTATCCAGCGAGCCAAATCAAGGATTTCATCCTCCCCATCATTCAGACCGGGTATTACCAGAGTAGTTACTTCGACATGGCAACTTCGGGCAGCAGTTTCGACGGTCCTTTTCACGGCTTCAAGTTCACCTTTGCAGACTTCCTGATAAAACGGCGCTCGAAATGCTTTGACGTCGATGTTCATTGCATCGATGAGCGGCAATAGTTCTTCCAATGGTTCAGGACTAATAAATCCATTTGTTACCAATACATTTTTCAGGCCGCGTCTTTTTACTGCAATTGCAGTATCAACAACATACTCAAACCATACAACAGGCTCTGAATAAGTGTAGGCAATACCAATATTTTTCGGTCCCTGCTGAACTGCAAGCTCAGCCAATCTCTCCGGATTGGTGTATACTGCGGTTGGGTTTCCGTGGGCAAGTTCCCAGTTCTGACAAAACGAACAATGGAAATTGCATCCCCAGGTCCCAGCTGATAAAATCATTTTGCCTGGATAAAAATGAAATAGAGGCTTTTTTTCGATCGGGTCAAGAGCGATGGAGGCAATCTCACCATAATTCAAACTTAACAGCTCGCCATTTTTGTTTTGCCGGACTCGACAACGTCCGGTCCGGTCATTCGCAATATGACAATGATGAGGACACAGATTGCAGCTTATACCGTTTCCTGCTGTTTCCCAATATTTTGCCTTGTGCATTACTCACTCCTAACGGTACCGAACGACTTCAAACCGATACATTTCAATCGGTTCACCGTAATGGATCCCTGCTTTTCGGCAGGCAATTTCGACTTGCTCCTCTACTGTGTCCACCCCATCGAGATCCGGCAGCAATAATCCTGAGAGCCTGCCCCGACGCACGATAACTCCAAAGCGTTTTGGATCCAACTCTGAAATAGATCCTATCTTCTCCGGAGATCCAAGAATGTCAACCGATACTTCCAGCATGGGTACTTCTGACAGGGAAACCTTTGGAAAACGAGGATCTTCAGTCGCAGCACTCACAACATTATGAATAATTTCTTCTGCTGCATCGGATTGAGTCGGCAAAATTGTTCCAATGCAACCGCGAAGCTGGTCGTTTATTTTGAGTGAAACAAAGACCCCTGCTTGTTTTTTCAGGTCCGGTGTCAGCGCCTCAACGGAACTGGGCAAAAGCTGCCCAGTTTTCATAAAATATTCCAGACTTTCTTTGGCAATTCTAACCGGAAGACTTTCCGAGCTCAAATTTTTCCCTCCTTCCTTTGCCGACCTTTGACCGAAAAAGTTGCAACCGCATAACCTACTCCGAATGGACCTTCATAAGATAGGAGCTGTGACTCGGCTACCAAACCGTCTAATGCCCCCATCAAGAAGAAAATCGGCCGCAATCCGCACTCACCGGCTGCCTCCACGGATTCCGGACTTATTTCAAACATCGATTTTACATCCATTGTTTTGAGTCTTTCAACAATCCATTCATCAAATTTTTTCCCTTCCGGGCTGAATCCTGCCGGAGCTCCAACTAACAACCGGTGAGACAAATCGCCGGATGCGATAACAGCCACTTTTTGTCCGGTATCGCAAATGGCAGTCTGGACAGCTTTTCCACAGGTATACATTTCAGAATAACTCAGGAACCCCGAAACCATGTGTACTATCTGCCCCCGAAATCCTGCCTTGTGCAAATAGTTTAGAGGGATGACCGCTCCGTGATCGAGCTGCAGTGAAAACCTATACCGCAACGCCGTGTCATCATTCAGCGCAATTATACTTACTCCCAGTCGTTCAGATTGCCTGATAATATTTTTCACGAGCAAGCTATTTGTTTCAAATGAAACCGAAATTTCTGAACAGCCAAAAGCAGCCAGATTACCCTTGAGAAAAGGAGCAACATTGATTCCGACTGCATCTCGAAAAGCTGGTCCATGCGGTGTCATAATCACAATGGTGGATGGATTCTTATTCAGGATAAATTGCGTGGCCGCTTCGACGGCTTCAATCGTCTTTCTGATCTGAAGACTGTTGTTGCCGCCCACCTCTGCAATCATAATCGGTGGATGTGGATATAGTGCGCCGCCACTTACTTCAGACACAACCTTCACCTCTCCCCCTTTGATTTTATGTTGTGAGCTTTCCACAATTCTTGTCCAATTCCTGCTATTATTTTTCGAAAAAATTAAAATGGAGGACTTTATGCGCTTAGCCAAATGGGTTTTGTTTTTTTGCCTGTTGGGAGGCATCTACTTCGGCTGGAATCAGTCTGATTTGAAAAAACCCGCTTCGGTAGTTTGGCAACAACTGCGTACAAACCTATCGTTTCGGTCTCATGTTGAAACAAAATTGAACCAAAAGAATTACGTCCGGATGAATCAGATTCCTCTTTTATTTCAACAAGCCATCATTGCCATAGAAGACAACCGCTTCTACGGTCATACAGGCATCGATTATGAAGCTGTTCTTCGGGCGACATTGGTCAATTTGCAGTCGGGTGAACTCGTCGAAGGAGGCAGTACGATCACTCAACAATTAGTAAAGAATCTATTTTTGTCACAAGATCGAACCTGGAGTCGAAAAGCACTCGAAATCCCGCTGACAGTCTTGATGGAATTCCAGTTCAACAAAAAGGAAATTCTTGAAATGTATGTAAATAGCATCTACTTCGGTTCAGGCGCTTATGGCATTAGCTCTGCCGCCCAGACCTACTTTTGCAAGGCGCCACATTCTCTAAATCTTGCCGAATCAAGTCTGATAGCCGGTTTACCTGCCGCCCCATCACTTTATTCACCTTTAGTGGACTTCTCAATATCCAAGAAAAGACAGAAAATGGTTTTGGCTGCTATGGTCAAACATGGATACATAAAAGCCCAACAGGCCGAAGAGGCAGCTAACGCTCCAATCCTGCTTCCTCGGTGATCCAGGCTCTCTTTCTTGCTTATTGCATAAAAATCAAGGGGACTGTGGCTGAAACACTAGTTTTAGCCACAGTCCCCTTGTCGGTTCTTTTTACTTCGATTTATTCTTTTTCTTTCCGACCGGGTCGCCCTCTTGTTTAACATCCGGTGCAAAGAAATTTTTTATTTCTTTCCAGTCCCCATGAAGGTTATCCCTGAGAACGGAGAGATAAGTTCTTTCGATCGTAAATTCGCGAATATAGGTGTTTGCGTCGATATATTTGGGATCTTTAATTAAACGACCTTCATCCTGAACATTAAAAGACAACAATGTGAAATAGTCTTTTCGGGTTGCCCCAAGTTCTTTTCTTACCGCCGCTCCCAAAGTAACCGGTGAGTTCTTTTCCATGAGATTACGGGTCAGCTCTTTAAAAGTCGCAAACACAGCAGTCTTTGGAGATGATACTAAAGGATATATTTCCGGGAACATCGTTTTAAAGTCTTTAATCTGTATTGGGATATCCGGTGTAATGCGTTGCATGCGCACAAAAGATCCTGGTTTGTCGCTCTCATACTTCACATCCATCCCAATTCCGATATCAGCTCTGCGAAATCGATAAGTATATGTATCAGCCTGAGCCTTTTTGTGCCCGCTTTTATCCCATTGTTCCTTCGTCCAGGGCTGATTGTCGCTGTCAATGATCAACCGGTAATCTCCATAATTCTGGGCAATGCTTTCCCTTGTGTCTTCCAGATTGGCTTGTGCTGGCGCCGCCATCAGCAAAAATAAACCTGTCAATAAAACTGAAAATAGATTTTTCACTTTTCATTCCCCCGTATCGCTATATTCTCAAGCTGGATATTTCTATCAGAATCAGTCTTGTGTATACTATTAGACTTGCGAATAGCGGAATCCTGCTAATAAAAGAAACCCGGAAAGGTTTTCCGGGTTTTGAAATTGATATTTAACGTTTAGAGTATTGAGATGCTTTCCGTGCTTTTTTCAGACCGTATTTACGGCGTTCCTTTTCCCTCGGATCACGAGTCAGAAAACCGGCTTTCTTAAGCGCCGGACGGTATTCGCCATCAACTCGAAGCAACGCACGGGCAATGCCATGACGCACAGCACCGGCTTGACCGGAGAATCCACCACCGTCAACACGAGCCAGGACATCATATTTTGCCAAAGTTTCCGTCAACGCAAGCGGTTGTTTGATAATCAATTGCAGTGTCTGCAAGCCGAAATATGCATCAAAAGCATGTCCATTAATCAGAATCCTGCCTGTTCCTGGAGTCAAACGAACCCTTGCGGTAGAGGTTTTGCGCCGGCCCGTGGCATAGTAAATAATTGGGGTCTTTGCCATCAACTGTTCCTCCTTACCAATCGCTATCGAACGTTAATCTCAAGAATTTCCGGTTGCTGTGCTGCATGAGGATGTTCAGCTCCGGCATATACCTTGAGTTTACGAAACATATCTGCACCGAGTCGGTTCTTAGGCAACATGCCTTTGACAGCCATCTCCATTACCCGTTCCGGACGCGAGGCCAGTAGTTTGCCCGCCACAATAAATTTACCACCGCTTTGATAGCCGGAATGACGGAAGTAAGTTTTCTGCACCATTTTATTCCCTGTAAAAACCAGTTGAGATACGTTGATTACAATAACATGGTCACCAGTATCCAAATGAGGGGTAAATGTCGGTTTATGCTTTCCGCGAAGCACTTTAGCAACCTCGGCTGCAACACGGCCAACCGGTTTACCGGCTGCATCGACAACGAACCATTTCCGTTCGATATCAGCGGTTTTCGCCATAAATGTATCCATCGGGGTTCCTCCTCGTTCAAGCATGTTCTAAATTAGTGGCGACATCAAAGCTCCGGGGCTAGTGGATACTCCGATAAAACTCGCATAGTTCATTCTATTTGATGTTGTCAATGTTGTCAAGGATTTCAGCAGTGTTTTCGTAGAAAACATCAACTAAATAGAGCCCACAGGCAGGAGCTGTCGCACCGGATTTTTTTCGGTCTTTTCCTTCAAATATTTGCCTAAATTGCTCTATTGATAATTTCCCAGTTCCAACGTCTACAGCAGTTCCAATAATATTTCGAACCATATGGTACAGGAAGCCATTCCCGTGAAGCCTAATTTCAACTAAATTATTCAGGCAGTCGCATTTCAGAGAATAAAGAATACGAACCGGGTTTCTGGCCGAACTTCCTGAGGACTGAAAAGCAGCAAAATTATGCTCCCCAACTAACAATTGCAACGCCTGATCCATCTCGCCAACATTTAAAGGCTTGTAGAATTGCCAGGCATAATTACGTTGAGTTGGGTCAGAAAAGGATGAATTCAGGATTTTATAGCTATAGAGTTTCCCCGTTGCAGAAAAACGGGCGTGAAAATTATTCGGAACATCATTGGCTTGTGTCACGACGATATCTCGCGGCAGAGTTCCTCTTAAGGCAATGGGGATGCGGTCTGTCGGCATCGGTGAGGCGGTTCGGAAATTGACCACTTGGTTATAAGCATGTACTCCTGCGTCCGTTCTGGCCGCCCCGGTTACACGAACCGGTTCGCCGAGCAACAGTGACAATTTCTCTTCCAACACTTTTTGCACCGTTAACGCATTAAGTTGGAATTGAAACCCGTGATACTGGCTTCCGTCATATGCGAGAGTCAATTTTATATTCTTCTTTGTTCGCACAGGTTCATTCATCATAGTGATCGCAACCACAACAGCAATAAAACCAGCAACAAAATTACACCAACCGCCAGCACATCGCGATAGCCGGGTTTAAGTTCTTTCATCCGAGTCCGCTGATCCCCGCCACGATAACATCGGGCTTCCATCGCTGTAGCTAAATCGTCGGCCCGTCTAAATGCACTGATAAAGAGAGGAACTAACAACGGAACCATATTTTTCCCACGCTTAATGATATTGCCTGAAGAAAAATCAGCTCCACGAGCCATTTGAGCTTTCATTATCCGGTCAGTCTCTTCCAGCAGTGTTGGAACAAATCTCAATGCAATCGTCATCATCATTGCCAGTTCGTGAACCGGCAGTCTGACTCTTTTCAAAGGCGAAAGCAATCTTTCAATCGCATCGGTTAAAGCAATAGGCGATGTAGTAAATGTCAGCAATGAAGAGATAAGAATTAAAAAAACCAATCGCGCGGACATCTGCATTCCCTGTCTTAACCCTTCCCAAGTTATTGATACTGGCCCCCATGCAAAAATATCCGTCCCGGGAGTCATGAACAAATGGATTCCTGCTGTCAAAAGCAATATTATCCACAGCGGTTTTATTGAGCGAAGTACAATTTTTAAAGGGATTCCGGCAACAAGAATAATCAGGCAGATGACAAAGCCAAGCAGTAAATAGCCATAATAATTTGCAGCCAAAAAAATGCTTGTAATAAATGAAAGCGTCAACAGGATTTTACTACGCGGGTCCAATTGATGCACAAAAGAATTCCCCGGGAAATATTGACCCAACATAATGTCGGTTAACATGATATATTCCTCATTTGCTGCAGGGCAATTCGAATGGCCTTGGATACCGCTCCTGCGTCCAGCAATGTGTCATCCAAATCAAGACCTCGTGCGCGAAGCTGCTTCAGTAAAGCAGTTACGTGCGGCAGACTTACCCCATAATCATGCAGATTTATTTTTGTGTCATGAAATAAGTCTATCGGTTTCCCGTCAAATTCTATGCTGTTTTGATTCATTACCAATAGTCTTTTTGCCATCCTGGCTACATCTTCCATGTTATGCGTCACCAAAACCACTGCCATTCCAGTGGAATCATACAGTTGCATGATCTGTTCATATATCTCATCCCGCCCACGCGGATCAAGCCCTGCAGAGGGTTCGTCCAAAACAAGATACTGCGGCTGCAATGCGATTACCCCGGCAATCGCCACACGGCGCATCTGTCCCCCGCTTAAGCGGAAAGGCGACCGCTTTGCATAGTCTGCTGCGGGCAAACCTACACAATGCAGCGCAGCCTCAACCCGGGAAGCAACTTCTTCGCTGTCAAGACCTAAATTCCTAGGTCCAAATGCGACATCGTCAAATACAGTTTCCTCAAACAGTTGGTGTTCCGGATATTGAAAAACCATCCCAACTCGCTGTCGAGCCGATTTCAGGGTTTCATTTTTCTTACCGTGCAAATTCTTCCCGTCGAGTGTTACCTTGCCTGAAGACGGTTGCAACAAACCGTTCATATGCTGGATTAATGTGGACTTTCCAGAACCGGTGTGCCCAATAATTCCGATGAACTCTCCAGGCTCGATAGTCAGGTTGATGTCACGCAAGGCTTCGCGCCGATACGGAGTCCCCGGTAAATAAGTATAACAAACACTTTCTAAAATTATGGACATAATGCTACCGCCAGTTCTTCATTTCGGATAATACCCGCTGGCAACTCAATTCCAGCTTGCCGGAGCCTTTCTGCAATGTCGGCAGCTATGGGAACATCGAGTCCCAATGAGCGAATCAGATCGACTTTGCTAAACACATCGGCAGGCGCCCCGTCAAGAATGATCTTCCCTTCGTTCATTACAACGACGCGACCAGCAGCAACTGCTTCTTCCATAAAATGAGTAATGAAAACAACCGTAATTCCCTGTTCTCTATGGAGTTTGCAAACCGCCTCGAGGACTTCCATACGACCTACTGGGTCCAGCATTGCAGTAGGTTCGTCCAATACCAGACACCGTGGTTTCATTGCCAAAACTCCAGCAATCGCAACCCGTTGCTTTTGACCGCCTGACAACAAATGGGGCGCATGTTGCCTATAGTCGCTCATGCCGACCATCTTCAGAGCCGCTTCAACCCGTTGGACTATTTCTTTAGAATGCAACCCAAGGTTTTCAGGGCCAAACGCGACATCTTCCTCAACCAATGAAGCTACAATTTGATTATCCGGGTTCTGAAATACCATACCGACGGACTGCCGAATATCCCATAAAAAATTGCTATTCCGAGTATCCATCCCAATAACAAGACATTCACCCGAATCTGGCGTGAGCAATGCATTAAGGTGTTTTGCCAAAGTTGATTTTCCTGAACCATTACGTCCAATCACGGCAACAAATTCACCCTGTGAAATATTCAGGTTCACATGATCCAGAGCCAACATCGTATCACCCATTTCATTACGGTAAGAATGACATAAATCTTTGATTTGTAACATCGTTGTCAAATTCACGCGTCCTTCCCTGCCAATGCATAAGGTAATCCGGTTTATTATGTACTTGCTACACCGGTGAACAAGTCATTGATATCCAGAAGGATAGTTTAAGCAACCTGCAATTCTGGTCAGCTAAAAAAGAAAGGCGACCTTTGCGGTCGCCCCCTAAGGTCGTTACACCAGTTCCAGTATCGCCATCAGCGCTGCGTCACCTTGGCGGGGTCCCAGTTTAAGAACCCGGGTGTAACCACCCTGCCGCTCTTTGTACTTCGGCGCAATCGTATCAAACAATTTCCGAACTACAGCTTCGCTCATCATAAAAGCCAACGCCTGGCGGCGCGCATGCAGGTCACCCCGCTTTGCCAGTGTGATCATCTGATCCGCCAGTCCACTGACTTCTTTCGCTTTTGCTTCCGTTGTTTCAATTCGCTCTTTGTCAAAAAGCGCAGTGACTACGTCGCGAAGCATCGCCTTGCGGGCGCTTGAATCACGTCCAAACTTTCGGTAAGCCATTCTCCACCCTCCTCAATTCAATCCTCTTCTTCACGCAAAGTTATTTTGATGTCCAGAAGTTTTTTCTTCACTTCTTCCAAAGACTTGCGTCCAAGATTACGGACTTTCATCATTTCATCCTCTGTCTTTTGAGCCAAATCAGAAACATAGTTTATCCCAGCCCGTTTGAGACAATTAAAGGAACGAACCGAAAGATCCAATTCCTCAATTGTCATTTCACCGGGATCTCTCAGTTTTTCCGTGCCTGGTCCAAGGATTTTAATAGGTTCTTCACTCAATCGGAATATCGATAGTGAATCCTGAAGAATTTCGGCTGCTTCACCTAATGCCTCATCCGGTCGGATACTTCCATCGGTCCAGACTTCCAATGTCAATCTGTCGTAATCGGTACGGTTGCCGACCCGGGTATCTTCTACAGTGAAGTTCACTTTGAGCACTGGTGAGAAGATAGAATCCACCGGTATAACGCCGATCAAATGATCCGCCTTTTTATTGCGGTCGGCAGCAATATAGCCTTTGCCGGTCTCTACCGTCATCTCCATCCGGAGAGTATGTTTCTCTTCAACAGTTGCCAAATGCAGTTCGGGATTGAGAATTTCAATATCCGAACTTACTTCGATATCACCGGCAGTAATCGCACCTCCGCCTTCAAATTCGATGCGCATTGTCTGAATATCGTCCGTGTGAGACTTCAGGCACAACTCTTTGAGGTTCAGAATAACATCTGTTACATCTTCCCTTACGCCGGGAATTGTTGCAAACTCATGCAATACACCGTCGATTTTAACAGAAGTCACCGCAGCGCCCTCCAACGATGACAGCAACACACGCCTCAAGCTATTGCCAAGCGTATTACCATAACCACGTTCCAAAGGTTCACAAATAAACCGTCCGTAACGAGAATCCGAGCTTAACTCTACCGTATCAAGTTTGGGTGCAGGCGGATTGGTCTTATCAATCATCTATTAAAGCCCCCTCTCAGCGCAATCTGTCCTTAGGTAATAGGGCGGGGGATATCGTTACCTCGAATACAACTCAACGATAAGATGTTCCTGAATAGAAACGTCCATCTCTGCACGACTCGGGTAACGGGTCATTGTACCACTCAGATCTTTGACCGATAAATCAAACCAGATAGGAATGGTTTTTCGAGCCAGTTCTTGAGCCATCCCCTGCAATAAAGGCGACTCTTTGCTCTTGTCGCATACTTGAATGACTTCACCCGCGCGAACAAGATATGACGGTATGTCAACCCTGTGCCCGCTAACTTCAAAATGCCCATGCATTACCAATTGACGAGCCTGAGTCCGACTCGAAGCAAATCCCATCCGATAAACAACATTATCAAGACGTCTCTCTAACAATACCAGCAAATTCTCACCAGTAATTCCTTTTTGACGCTCTGCCTTTTCAAAGTAAGAGCGGAATTGGCGTTCTAAAACTCCATATATGCGACGCGCTTTCTGTTTTTCCCGTAATTGAAGCCCGTATTCTGAAACTTTCTTGCGGCCCTGACCCTGTCCATGTTGACCTGGGGCATATCCACGACGAGAAAATGCGCACTTGTCACTGTAACATCGTTCGCCTTTCAAGAACAATTTGACGCCTTCACGGCGGCATTGCCGACAAACCGGTCCCGTATATTTCGCCATTGCTTTTCAACTCCTCCCGTAATGACTATACTCTTCTTCGTTTAGGTGGCCTGCAGCCATTATGCGGAATGGGAGTGACATCTTTGATCATGTTCACTTCAAGCCCCGCAGCCTGCAAAGAACGAATTGCCGCTTCGCGGCCCGCTCCAGGCCCTTTAACAAATACTTCTACTTGCTTAAGACCATGGTCCATCGCAGCTTTTGCGGCTGTTTCCGCAGCCATCTGCGCGGCAAACGGAGTGCTCTTGCGGGAGCCCTTAAAGCCTTGAATCCCGGCGCTCGACCAGGAAATCGCGTTGCCACGGACATCCGTAATCGTGATGATAGTATTGTTAAATGTTGAACGAATGTGTGCAACACCCGTTTCAATGTTTTTCCGTTCGCGCTTCTTTGGTCTGACAACTTTCTTGGTAGCCAATCTTCAGTCCCTCCCTCTAGCCTTTACTGCTGCGCTTCGCTCCGACCGTCCTGCGAGGGCCTTTGCGCGTTCTTGCGTTGGTTTTGGTTCTTTGTCCACGAACCGGCAATCCTTGGCGATGGCGACGACCACGGTAAGACCCAATTTCAATCAGCCGCTTGATATTGAGTTGTTCTTCCCGACGCAGGTCGCCTTCAACTTTGTATCCTTTGTCAATTGTTTCACGGAGCTTTGCAACTTCTTCTTCTGTTAGATCGCGCACCCGGGTGTCCGGGCTAATGGCGGTTGTCTTAAGAATTTCCTGGGATAGTGTGAGCCCAATCCCATAAATGTATGTCAAAGCAATTTCGACTCTTTTGTCGCGCGGTAAATCAACACTTGCAATGCGTGCCATGGTTATTCATACACCCCCTTATCCTTGTTTCTGTTTATGCTTGGGATTCTCGCAAATGACCATGACAATCCCTTTGCGCTTTATCACCTTACATTTTTCGCAGATCGGCTTAACTGACGGCCTCACCTTCATGATGATCCAATCCTCCTTTATGCTTTGGCTGCCAAAACTACTTCCTCTATTTGAAACGGTAGGTTATGCGTCCGCGCTTAAGGTCGTACGGAGTCAATTCCACCGTGACCCGATCACCGGGCAGGATTCGGATAAAATGCATACGAATCTTCCCCGAAACATGAGCCAACACTACGTGCCCATTTTCTAATTTTACCTGAAACATAGCATTTGGTAAAGCCTCAATAACCTTACCTTCGACTTCAATGACATCCTGCTTGGACACGTGATCCCTCCTTGTCCGCTAACCAAAACTTAACTAGACACTCAACTACGGCAGAGTCAAAATTATTGGTTTTCCTTCTGTTACAGCCACAGTGTGCTCGAAGTGAGCGGATACTTTTTTATCAACAGTTACAACTGTCCAATCGTCAGTTAATACTTCAACATCAGGAACCCCGTAATTTATCATCGGCTCAATAGCCAACGTCATACCGCTTTTCAACAGTGGTCCCCGTCCCGGTGGGCCATAATTGGGAATCTGAGGATCTTCATGCATCCTTTGACCAATGCCGTGACCAACATAATCACGGACTACCCCAAAACCATGGGCTTCGGCATGAAGTTGAACAGCGTGGGAAATATCCGATAACCGGTTTCCCTGAACAGCCTGGTCAATTCCTTCGTTAAGCGCTTCTTGAGTAACAGAAAGCAATTTTAGTATATCAGCATCAACCTCGCCAACGGGAACAGTTATGGCCGCATCGCCGTAGTATCGATTAAGCTTGACGCCAATGTCGATACTGATTACATCTCCTTCTTGAAGTTGACGTGGTCCAGGAATACCATGTACCACCTGTTCATTAATCGAAGTACAAATGCTGGCCGGAAAACCGCAATACCCTTTAAATGCCGGAATCCCACCTGCTTGCCGAATATACCGTTCCGCCGTGCGATCAAGTTCAAAGGTGGTAATCCCTGGTGTTATCATTTTATTCAACTCTTGCAACGCTTGAGCAACAATGCGTCCTGCATCCCTCATGTATTCAAGTTCCCGTTCTGTTTTCAATACTATCATGGTTCCTCGCCGGTCAAACTGACGACTATATCCCTAAACACTGTTTCAGTCCGCTGCGCACCATCAATTTCGGTATACAGGTCACGTTCCTGATAATATTGAATCAGCGGTTGCGTTTGCTCCCGATACACTTCCAATCGTTCAAGCACCGTTTCTTCTTGGTCATCAGCACGTTGAGATAATTCGCCACCACAACGGTCACAAATTTCTGGTTGGGCTGGCGGACGAAATTCGATGTGGTAAGTAGCGCCGCATGACTGGCATATACGACGCCCCGTAAGCCTTGGAATAAGATCTTTA
>Ga0351944_1047_pt1 | contig 14696 bp, 11 predicted proteins | sample BONcelT113001F13_FD_205820 | JGI IMG/M metagenome (GOLD analysis project Ga0351944, IMG submission 205820) | Enriched cells from coal bed in the Powder River Basin, Montana, United States - BONCAT cells T11 rep3 HSBNCT.T11.300.1.F13 ... | reverse complement strand
ATAAAATTTGCATCCAGTCAATCAATGTGGAAGGGGTTTTGTTCTGTGGCAAAACGAACAATGAAAACAATGGATGGGAATGCTGCCGCTGCTTATGTATCCTATGCGTTTACCGAAGTGGCCGCCATCTATCCGATCACGCCGTCTTCCCAAATGGCGGAATTGGTCGATGAATGGTCCGCCCTCGGCAAAATGAATATTTTTGGCCAGCCGGCACGGGTTGTGGAAATGCAGTCCGAAGGCGGCGCGGCCGGAGCCGTGCACGGTTCGCTGCAGGCCGGCGCGCTGACAACCACCTATACTGCATCCCAGGGACTGTTGTTGATGATTCCCAATATGTACAAAATTGCCGGTGAACTTCTGCCGGCAGTTTTTCATGTCAGCGCGCGGTCTCTGGCTGCCAATGCGTTGAGTATTTTTGGCGATCATCAGGATGTCATGGCTACCCGTCAAACCGGGTTTGCCCTCATCGCCTCCGGCAGTGTGCAGGAAACGATGGATTTGGCTGCGGTGGCGCATCTGACTGCTATCAAAGGGAGGATTCCTTTCCTTCACTTTTTTGACGGCTTTCGGACGTCACATGAGACGCAGAAAATTGAAGTGCTCGAATATGAAGAGCTAGCTCAGCTGCTTGACATGCAGGCGGTCAAAGAGTTCCGCAGCAGGTCGCTGAATCCGGAGCACCCGGTCTTGCGCGGTACCACCCAGAATCCGGATATCTATTTCCAAACCCGCGAAGCGGTGAATAAATTTTATTTGCCGATTCCCGGCCTGGTTCAGGAGTACATGGACGCGATCAACCGATTGACCGGGCGCGACTATAAGCTATTCAATTATTACGGCGCGCCGGACGCCGACCGGATCATCGTCGGCATGGGCTCGGGCTGTGACGCGATCAGAGAAACGATCAGCTATCTAAATGCCCGCGGCGAAAAAGTCGGACTGGTTGATGTTCATCTGTATCGTCCGTTTTCCATTCAACACTTTCTGCAGGCAGTGCCGGCCAGCGTTCGAAAAATCGCCGTGATTGACCGGACCAAAGAACCGGGGTCTGCCGCCGAACCGCTCTATCTAGACGTTCGCAACGCTTTTTTTGATTATCAGCCAGCGCCGCTGATTGTCGGCGGTCGTTATGGTCTCGGTTCAAAAGATTTCACTCCGTCTCATATCGCCGCCATCTATGAGAATCTTAAACTGGAGCGGCCCCAAAACTCGTTTACGGTCGGCATCGTGGATGACGTTACTTTTTCGTCGCTGCCGGAATACCCGGAAGATATCGATTCGTCGCCACCGGGCACCACCTGCTGCAAATTTTGGGGTCTGGGCTCGGATGGAACAGTTGGCGCAAACAAGAATGCGATAAAAATCATCGGTGATTATACCGATCTTTATGCACAGGCTTATTTTGCCTATGATTCGAAAAAGTCAGGCGGACTGACTGTTTCGCACCTGCGCTTTGGTTGCCGGCCGATTCAGTCCTCCTACCTGATCACCAAAGCAGATTTTATTGCCTGCCATAATCAGGCTTATGTCAAAATGTATGATCTTTTGGCTGGCTTGAAGCCAGGCGGGACATTTCTGCTCAACTGCCAATGGGATCAGGAGACGATGGAAAAGCAACTACCGGCCGGTATGAAGCGAACCATTGCCGAGAATAAGATTGAATTTCATATCATCAATGCGGTTGAAATCGCCCAGCAACTCGGTTTGAGCGGCCGGATCAATATGATCATGCAAGCGGCATTCTTCAAATTGGCGGCAATTATTCCTTTGGCCGATGCAGTTAACTATTTAAAGGAAGCGGTCAGGGAAACCTATGCCAAACAGGGTCAGGATATTATCGACATGAATTTCGCTGCGATCGACAGGGGAATTGCCGAAATCAAACGGATCGAGCTGCCGCAGGCTTGGAAAACTGCGACTGACCCAATGATTGAAGCTGAAACAGTTTTGCCTGAATTCATTGAAAAAGTACTAATTCCGATGAACCGACAGGAAGGTGACAAGCTGCCGGTGAGCACCTTCAACGGCAAGGAGGACGGCTCATATCCGCTGGGGCTGACCGCTTGGGAAAAACGGGGCATCAGTATTGAAACTCCCCGCTGGCAGCCCGACACATGCATCCAGTGCAACCAGTGCGCCTTCGTCTGTCCTCACGCAGTTATACGACCCGTGTTGCTCGATGAAGTCGAGAGCCGGCGAGCTCCTGCCGATTTTGCCATGAAAGAGGCAATCGGTATGCCAGGCCTCTTGTTTCATCTGGCGATCTCCGCTCTCGATTGCACCGGCTGCGGCAACTGTGTCGACACCTGTCCAGCCAGAAAAAAGGCGCTGGTGATGACGCCATTGCCGGAACAGCACAAAAGCCTCGAGAAACTGTGGGATTTTTCCCGGAGCATCGGTCAAAAAATAATTCCGGAAAAAATAAAATCGACCATCAAAGGCAGTCAGTTTGCCGAGCCGCTGCAGGAATTCTCCGGTGCCTGCGCCGGTTGCGGTGAAACTCCTTATGCCAAACTGATCACCCAACTCGTCGGTGACCGGATGATGATTGCCAACGCCGCTGGTTGTTCAACTGCATGGGCTGGGTGCACTCCTTCCATATCTTACGCTGCAAACAAGGAAGGCCGAGGTCCGGCCTGGGGCTTCTCCCTGTTTGAAGATAATGCCGAATATGGTTTCGGTATGCATCTGGGGGTAATGCAGAACCGCAAGGCTCTGGCAGGCCGAATCGAAGCGGCTTTGAAAATGAACCTGAGCGCAGGGCTGATAGCCGCCCTGCAGGATTGGCTGGAGCATAAAGATAAGGGGGCCGGGACCCGGGAACGCGCTGACCGCCTGATTGTCGCGCTTGCCGCTGAGCAGAACCAGGATGAGCTGTTGCAGGAAATTCGCGACCAACAGGATTTTTTTGTCAAACGATCGCAATGGATCTTCGGCGGCGATGGCTGGGCCTATGATATCGGTTTTGGCGGTCTTGATCATGTGCTGGCTTCCGGCGAAGATGTGAACGTACTGGTGTTTGACACCGAAGTTTATTCGAATACTGGCGGGCAGTCGTCAAAATCGACGCCGACGGCTGCTATCGCTCAATTTGCCGCCAGCGGCAAGAAGACCCGTAAGAAGGACTTAGGCGTTATGGCAATGTCCTACGGTTATATCTATGTCGCGCAAATTGCCATGGGCGCTGACAAAAATCAGACTTTACGGGCGATTGCCGAAGCGGAGTCTTATCCAGGTCCTTCGCTGGTCATTGCTTACTCTCCCTGTATCAATCACGGAATCCAGGGGGGGATGGGAAAAAGCCAGACCCAGGCAAAACGGGCGGTGGAAGCCGGTTACTGGTCGTTGTACCGTTTCAATCCCCAATTGAAAGAGCAGGGGCAGAATCCATTTATTCTCGATTCCAAAGAACCAATAGCGAGTTTTCAGCATTTTCTCGATAGTGAAGTTCGTTATTCTGGGTTGCGGAGACAATTTCCCGAAAAGGCCCAAGCTTTATTCGATAAAGCGGAACGGGATGCTCAAGAACGGCTGGCTGTATATAAAAAAATGGCAGAGAGCTAAATTGAAAACGAAGATTTCCGGGACCCTGACATGGAATCAATTGGAAATCCATAATAATGGCTTTGGAGGATCCAATGAGAAAAATATTGATAGTGGAAGATGAGTCAAATATCCGGCAATTGGTGAAGTACAATCTGGAGAAAGAAGGCTATCAGGTTGTGGAGGCAGTTGATGGATTGCAGGGTCTAAAATTGGCGCGGGCCGAAAAACCCGATTTGATGATGTTGGATTTGATGTTGCCGCTAATGGACGGACTGGAAGTTTGCCGGAATTTAAAAGGAAACCCTGCAACATCGGCATTGCCCATCATCATGCTGACAGCTAAAAGTGAAGAGATCGACAAAGTGATTGGACTGGAATTAGGGGCTGACGATTATATGACCAAGCCTTTCAGTCCTCGGGAACTGGTGGCGCGGGTAAAGGCTGTGCTGCGTCGAAGCCAGAAAGGAACAACATTGTCCGGTGAGTTGTCGGTGGGGAGACTTCGGTTCAATTTTTCCCGTTATGAAGTATATGCAGGCAATACTAAGCTGGAACTGACGCCTAAAGAATATGAACTGCTCAAAATGTTGGCTACGAATCTGGGCAAGGTGTTCAGCCGCGAACAACTATTGGAGAAAGTATGGGGGTATGAATATTTTGGTGATACACGTACCGTAGATGTGCATATTCGGCATTTGCGGGCCAAGATGTCAGCCGATCCGGAAACCGCAGAAGCGATTGAGACTGTGCGCGGGTTCGGCTATAGGTTGCAGGAACTGGAATAACTCTGTTTAGAAAAAATAACATAATATTAACCTTTTATTAACATTGCAAGAGGGACTTTGTGATACCCTTAAGTTATTATGGCAGTAACCCAAAATATGCCCTGCGGGAGGCAAAACCGAATGGAAAATAAGATTCAGGTCAGCAAGTTAAAACTATACTACGGCGAACACCTTGCCCTCAACAAAGTGTCAATTGACGTGTTGAAAAATAGCGTGTTGGCTCTGATTGGTCCGTCCGGCTGCGGGAAATCAACCTTTGTCAAGACCCTCAACCGGATGAATGACCTCATTGAAGGTGTTCGGATCGAAGGGGAAGTCTTGCTTGACGGCGAAAATATTTTTAATCCCGATGTTGACGTTGTTCATTTGCGTAAACGGGTCGGCATGGTATTCCAAAGGCCAAATCCGTTTCCGATGTCAATTTATGATAATGTTGCCTACGGGCCGCGGATTCATGGTCTGAGAGACAAGGCAAAACTGGATGAAATCGTGGAGCGCAGTTTGGTAAACTCGGCGCTTTGGGATGAAATCAAAGACCGGGTGAAAACTTCGGCAATGTCACTATCGGGAGGACAACAGCAACGATTGTGCATTGCCCGGTTGTTGGCGGTGGAACCGGAAGTGTTGCTGATGGACGAACCCTGTTCGGCGTTGGATCCGATTTCAACGATGAAAATTGAGGAACTGGTCACTGATCTGAAAAAGGACTACACTATTGTGATGGTAACGCACAATATGCAACAGGCTGCCCGGGTTTCCGATTCGACAGCCTTTTTCCTGATGGGAGAAATGGTCGAGCAAGACAAGACAGATACGATATTTACACGACCGCGTGACAAACGGACGGAAGATTATATCACGGGACGATTTGGTTGAGAGGAGAAGCACAATGACCATCGCGCGGCAGAGTTTCGGTCAAGAATTGGATTCTTTGCGGTTTGAACTGGTGCATATGGGAGAAATTGTCCAGACATCGATTGAAAAGGCGGTCGATGCTCTGGCCCGGAGAGATAAAGCTCTTGCTCGCTCAGTCATGGATGGAGACGATGAAATTGACCGGATGCAGGTAGAAATCGAAGATCGCTGCATTTCGCTGATTGCACGCCAGCAACCGGTAGCCACTGATTTACGGGTATTAGGAACTGGCCTGAAAATTACTACCGATCTCGAAAGAATCGGCGATCATGCCTTTGACATTGCCAAGATTGTCCTGCTTATCGGCGATGAACCTTTAATCAAGCCATTAGTCGACATCCCCCGTATGGCCGGAATTGCCCAGCGGATGCTGCAAGAGTCGCTCCAGGCGTATCTGAAGTTGAACGTACAGATGGCAGAAAAAGTCTGTCGAGACGATGAACTGGTTGATCAGTTGTATCACCAGGTATTTCGAGAATTGCTGACCTATATGCTGGAAGATCCGAAAAAGATCAATCAGGCCACGCAGCTGATTTTCGTTGCCCGCTATCTGGAACGGATTGCCGACCATTCGACTAATGTAGCGGAGTGGGTTATTTATCTCGTGACAGGCGAACGGTTGCGGAAAAATAAGTAAAGTTCCCGACTAAAAAAGTCGGTTATAAAAAATAGTTGATCAAAAAGCTGCATTTCATCGGCGCTGTCCCCAAGACAGAAGCAGGACGAGATGCAGCTTTTGTTTTGATGCTTGAGTTTGAAATCTACGGGGATTCTTCCGCTGCAGGCAAATAGAACCTGAAAGAAGTCCCGGCGTCCGGTCGGCTTTCGACTTCAATCGAGCCGCCCAGGGCATCAAGCAGGTGTTTGACGATGGCAAGACCCAATCCGGTTCCGCCGACTGAACGGGTCCGTGCTTTGTCAATGCGGTAAAAACGGTCGAAAATTCGGGACAAGTCTTCGGCAGGAATTCCGATGCCTGAATCTTTGACTGTAAATTGAATCCGGTTGCCGACTTGTTGGGCGCTCAATATTATATTGCCGTTGTCTGGAGTATATTTGATGGCGTTGTCCATTAAATTCACCAGAATCTGTTTAAGGCGGTCCGGATCGGTCATTGCAGAAGAGTTGGCGGAAGACTCGATTTGGACGGAAAGTTGTTTTTTTCTCCAGACCGGAGTCGTTTCGCGAATGACTGATTCCAGCATCGGCTTAACAGGCGTGAATTGGTATTGGAATTGTTGCCGATATTCTGTAGATTCAATTTTTGCGAGTTGCAGCAGGTCTTCAACCAATCGTTGCATGCGGTCAGCTTCGGATAAAATAATTGAGGCGAAGCGCCGACTGTCTTCGGCGTTATCAGCTGCTCCATCGACCAGCGTTTCGGCAAAGCCGCGGATGGCTGTTAGCGGAGTTGCCAGCTCATGGGAAGCATTAGCGACGAAATCGGACTGACGATTCTGTATCAATTGCAGATTGGTGATGTCGTGGAATACCGCCAGAACGCCACTGGATGTTTCTTCCTTCATCGGCAAGGCAACCAGAGAAACTTGATATGATTTTTTCGCCCCCTGAAAATTTGTCCGCAGAATTTGTTGCTGTGGTTGGCGAAGTTGCAAGGTTTCTTTGCAGGCGCTGTCAAAATGGCTACTGCCGAGAATATTCAGATTATGCTGACCGGTCATCGTTGGTGTCAGGTGGAACCACAACATGGCGCTGCGGTTGCTTTCCGCCAGACAGCCGTGTTGATCGAACAGCATGACGGCATTATCCATATGCTCAAGAATTAATTGAAGTTTTTGTTTTTCCGCTGAGATTTCATCCAACTTGTCTTCCAGGCGGGAGGCCAGGTGGTTTAATGCTAAGGCTAAAAAATCGAGCTCATTTCCAGTTAAGATATGAATGCGTTCAGACAGATGACCGGCAGCGATCCGTCGGGCTGTAGCCGTAATGGCTTCAATTGGGACAATAAATTTTCTGGAAAGATTGATGCTCAGTAATATGACCAGAACCAGGGTGACCACAAAGGTTCCTGACAAGATTAGCGCCAGTTGCCTGAAATCTGCAAGATTTTCATGAAAAATATGCCAAAGGAAATAGGTAGTGAAAGAAATCAACAGTAAAAAAACCAACAACAGTGAATTAAGGACAAGTTGATTACGGATTCCCTGACGTCGCATGATCATTCTCCTAGCGTACAAATAAGGAGCATCCATATGTGAATGCTCCTTAGATAATATTTCTCTTACTCAGAGCGACGACTACCACGTCCGCCCCGTTTGGAATCAGTGGCTTTCTTTAAATCAGTGAGCCGCTCATCACTGTCCTTTAGAAATTTTGAAAGTCGGTCCTCGAAAGAGGGCGGCAACGGACGGAGTGGACGACGCGCTTCCATCGGTGGGCGGCGTCCTTCAAAGACTGGTGGTTTCCGAACTTGGACCTCGGTAGGTGGTTGCAGTTGTTTGATCGATAGTCCGATTTTACCATTGGCATCAATTGCCAGAACTTTGACCTGAACTTTATCGCGTTCCTTCAAAAAATCTTTTACATCACGGACATACACGTCAGCAACCTCAGAAATATGGACAAGACCGACTTTTCCTCCGGGGAGTTCAATAAAAGCGCCAAAATTGGTAATTCCTGTTACGGTTCCTTCAACTATCGCGCCGACTTCGATCGACATGCTTACAGCAAATCCCCCTTGTACGAATTAATATAGCTCATTATAGCGTTCAGTTTGAAGCAGTGTCAAGGAATATAGGGAACTTCACCCGGTTTTACCAAGCCAAGCTGGTCTCTGGCAATTTTCTCAACGTAAGCAGGGGAGGAAAGCAGGTTCTTTTCATCTGCCATAGATTTGTTTGTCTGTTCGAGTTCAGTGATCTTGCTTTTCAATGACTTGGTTTCCCGTTTGATTGTATACAGTTCAAACTGTTGGCCGACGGCAAGAAAAATAAAGTAAGCAGCTGCCAGCAATGTCAGAATCCGAAACCAACGTATGCGATATCTGCGTCGGACTGTCAAAATTCAACACCTCGAATCCGAAGACGACTATTAAAAATAAAATTCGCGTTAAGCCAGAAAAGTCCTTCTTTTGCGGAAAGAATGGAAAAGAGGTTAATTTTTCGTAATCAATAATAACATTTGCAATACTGCTATAATAGGCCATTAGTTCCATCAAGGGTTTCATTTCATTTACTGATGAGCAGGCGAAGGATCACTCGAAAACGGAGGCGATATTATCTCAAGAATAGTCGGAAGCGAACAATCAAAATATTCGCGCCTGAAAAAATATTTTGGATAAAAAGACAACGGTTGCACAATCGGCTTAATATAATGACCGATTGTTAAGCCAATGTTAAGGTTGGGTTAAAACAGGGCCATAAGCATTGCGGACCGATTTTCAATTGGTTATGATGAAACAGGAAGATCAAATTGGCAAACAAACGTTGGGAGGAATAAATTTAATGAACATGAAAAAAGGTTTAGTATTCGGACTGGCCTTGGTGACAGCGACCACTCTGTTGGTAGGTTGTGGCGGCGGTGCGCCGGCGAAAAAAGACGAGCCGAAAAAAGCGTCCACTGAAATTACCGGCACGGTAAAAGCTTCCGGTTCGACTGCATTGCTTCCTTTGTTAAAAGCCGGACAGGAAGAGTTCCAGAAGAAAAACGCCAAAGTGACGGTCAATATTGCCGGCGGCGGTTCGTTCACCGGTCAGAACCAGGTGGCAAGCGGCGCGGTTGATATCGGCAACTCGGATGTGGCGCTGGACCCGAAATTGAATGACAAAGGGCTGGTCGAGCACAAATTGGTCGGAATCCCCTTCGTGTTTGTCGTTCACAAGGACGTCAAGGTCGAAAACTTGACCACGGCCCAATATGTTGACATTATGACAGGCAAAGTAACCAACTGGAAAGATGTTGGCGGTCAGGACCTCAAGATTACGCTGATCCACCGTTCTCCTTCCTCGGGTTCCCGCGCAACCATTCAAACCCAAGTCATGAAAGATAACAAATTTACCAACACCGCGATCATTCAGGATTCCAACGGCGCGGTCCGGGCCGCGATTGCCAGCACTACCGGCGGGTTCGGTTATATCGATGCCGCTTATGTCGACGCCACTGTGAAAATGTTGTCTGTAGACGGCGTGAAATACTCCCTGGCCGACGTTGCCAGCGGCAAGTACAAGATCCTCACCTTCGGCCGCATGTATACCAAAGGGCAACCGAGCGGTGCTACCAAAGCCTTTATCGATTTTGTCACCAGCAAAGAGTTTCAGGAAACCTATGCTGAAAAAAGCGGTTTCGTTCCCATCACCAAGATGCCTAAGTAAAATCACCTGAGTCTTTCACTGACATTCAGGATGTGTGGGCCGGCAGTGCGATAGACGCTACCGGCATACACATCCCTTTGTGCTGACAGGGCAGGCTTTGAGAATAATCCGCAGGGAAGGTGAACACCGGTGAGTTCCATGTTGGGAAGCGAAAACAGCGGGCTTCGGTTGGCCTATGACCGCTATATCCGTTATTTGTTTCTGGCCAGCGCAATCTTGATGTCAGTTATTGTGTTATCCATCATTTTTTTCATGGGACAACAGGGGTTGCAGACGTTTCGCGAAGTCAGCCCGGCTGAGTTTTTCTTTTCCACGAACTGGGATCCGATGGATGAAAAATTCGGCGCAGGCAGCTTTATCATCGGGTCGGTTTATGCGGCGATTTTGGCGGTGTTGTTTGGTGCGCCGCTCGGTCTGGCTGGGGCGGTGTTCCTGGCTAAGATCGCGCCAAAACGGGTCCGTGACATCATGCGACCTGCCAATGACTTATATGTGGCGATCCCGTCTGTTGTTTACGGATATTTGGGACTGACGGTGCTGGTTCCCTATTTGCGTGATGATTTGAAGCTGGGGATGGGTTTTGGCTTGTTTGCGACCGGACTGATCCTGGGGATCATGATCTTGCCTACGGTGATCAGTATCTCCGAAGATGCGTTGCGGGCCGTTCCATCTTCTTTGGAAGAAGCCTCGGTGGCCCTGGGCGCCACCCGTTGGCAAACAATCCGGCTGGTACTGATCCCCACTGCCATGCCGGGGATTTTGACGGCGATCATTCTGGCGCTGGCCAGGGCGATTGGCGAGACGATGGCGGTACAGATGGTCATCGGCAATACGCCGTTGCTGGCCAAGTCGCTGTTTAACCCGACTTCTACGCTGACCAGCGCGATCGTGGTGGATATGGGCAATGCGCCGTTTGATTCCGCTTACGGAAACTCGTTGTTCCTGATGGCGTTGGTGCTGTTGGTCATGTCGTTGTTGCTGATCATTGCGATCCGTGGTCTGATCCGGAAAGGGGAAGCGCTATGAACGCCAAACGATGGGACACGTTCATCACAGCCGGACTTTGGGTTGCCGGAATTTTCATCATTGTGCTGTTGGCGGTTTTTCTCGGTTACATTTTATTCAAAGGCTTGCCGGTGCTCAGCTGGAAGTTTATCTTTGGTGCCTCCAGCGACATCAACGCCGGTGGCGGCGTAGGAGCTCAACTATTCAACACTTTTTACATTCTGTTTCTCTCGCTGCTGGTGGCGACTCCCATTGCTGTCGGGGCAGGGATCTATCTGGCTGAATACAGCGCCCGCGGCCGGCTGGCCGATATGATCAGGCTTAGTGTGGAATGCCTGGCCTCAGTTCCATCGATCGTGCTCGGGTTGTTTGGTATGATCGTTTTTATCAGTCTGATGGGCTTTGGAATCAGTCTGGGCGTGGGCGCCATGACCTTGGCCTTGATGAACCTTCCGGTCATCGTCCGGGTTACTGAAGAAGCGCTCAAAACGGTTCCTCGTGAATATCGCGAGGCCAGCCTGGCCCTGGGCGCCACAAAATGGCAGACTATTTCCCGGGTTGTCCTGCCGTCTGCCCTGCCGGGGATTATCACCGGAGTGACCCTGACAGCCGGGCGGGCCGTCGGCGAAACTGCGATTCTGATCTTTACGGCCGGAACAACGGTTTCACGATCGATCCCTGACTTTTCCCTGTCTGCCGGTGGCGAAACGCTGGCGGTGCATATGTGGTATGTGATGGCGATCGGCCTGGTTCCCGATCGGATTGACAAGGCGAATGGAACTGCTGCCCTGTTGATTTTGACGATACTAATGTTCAATCTGGTGCTGGCATACGGTACAAGATATGTCCGAAAATGTTTGACCGGTGTTCGTTAAATATCTTGTTACAGGGTAAAATATACGAAAATAGGCTTTCTCTTTATCATAGGTTCGGATTTCCGGTGTGAATATATAGCTGCTCTATTTCAACAAAGGTTTGACAAATCGGCCAATCCGGTCCAATGCTTCTGCCAGGTTTTTTGAAGAAGAAGCATAAGAACAACGGACAAAACCTTCGCCGCAGGCGCCAAACGCGTCGCCGGGTACCAAGGCTACTTTTTCAGCCTGGAGGAGGTTCTCGGCAAACTCCAGTGAGGTCAGACCGGTATTTCTTATTGAAGGGAAAACGTAGAATGCGCCGCGCGGCTCAAAACAGTCCAGACCGATATTTCGGAGGCCATCGACCATCATCCGTCGCCTGCGATCATATTCCGCCACCATTTTGTCGCGACTGGCGGATCCATATTTCAGAGCTTCAATGGCCGCAATCTGGGCTGTGATCGGAGCGCACAACATCGTGTATTGGTGGATTTTGGTCATCGCGCCAATAAAGTCTGTATTGCCGAGAGCATAGCCAATTCGCCAACCGGTCATAGCATAGGCTTTGGAGAATCCGTTCAACAAAATCGTCCGGTCCCGCATGCCCGGCAAAGAAGAAAAACAAGTGTGTTCTCCATCGTAAGTCATGCTGGCATATATTTCATCGGAAATGACAATTAGATCATGCATTTCAGCAAATTTAGCAATGGCAACCAGGTCTTCGCGGGACATGACCGCGCCGGTCGGATTATTGGGATAACCGATCAGTAGTGCCTTGGTCCGAGGAGTCAGTGCTGCCGCCAGTTGTTCCACTGTCACCCGAAATTCATTCTCGTGTTTGGAACAGACGCTGACCGGGATACCGCCCGCCAAAGTCACGCAGGCATTATAAGAGACGTAGCAAGGTTCAGGCACAAGAACTTCATCTCCAACTGATAACAAAGCCCTCATTGCCAGATCGAGTGCCTCGCTGACGCCAACAGTTATCAAAGCTTCACATTTTGGGTCGTAGCTGACCCCAAAGTCTGTTTCCATCATTCGGGCAATTTCCTGACGTAGTTCGAGAAGACCAAAGTTGGAAGTGTAAGAGGTATAGCCGCGTTGCAATCGGAAGAGATCCCTGCATCCGTCATTTGACGAAGAATACTGGCAATTCTGGCATGAGCATATTGGACATAATACACTGGATTGTCATTTGAATGCGATTTGGCCAGGTCCAAGTCAAAATCTAATTGGCTGTCCAACGAACGCATAATGAAAAAATATCGCGCCGCATCCCTCCCCACTTCCTCGATCAGCTCTGTTAGTGTTACGCCCTGACCAGTCCGCTTGGACATTTTGACCAGTTCGCCGCCCTGATAAAGCGACACCATTTGCAAAATCAACACTTCCAGTCGGTCCGGTTGATAACCGAGAGCTGCGACCGCCGCTTTCATCCGCGGAATATAGCCATGATGATCTGCACCCCAAATGTTGATGATAGTATCAAAACCACGACGAAATTTATTATCATGATAGGCGATGTCCGAAGCCAGGTAAGTCGGTACGCCGTTTTCACGGATAATAACCCGGTCTTTATCATCGCCAAAAACTGTACTACGCAGCCAGAAAGCTCCATCTTTGTCATAGGCGTAATCCCGTTGACGCAGTTGATTACAGACAATATTCACAGCTCCATCTTCAAACAACGAGCGTTCACTGAACCATTCATCAAAGGTCACCCCGAAATTTTCCAGATCCATGCGCAGTGCAAGCAATTTTTCGTCCAGGGCTATTTGTTTGAAAATCTGTATACGGTCAGTCGGGCTCATCATTAGATAGCGACTGCCGGCTTGATCAATAATCCGTTGGGCGGTTTCCACAATATCCTGACCATGGTAACCGTCCTCTGGAAATTCGACCGAATGCCCCAACAACTCAAGATAACGAGCCTCAACAGAGAATGCCAGATTAGCGATCTGGTTGCCGGCATCATTGATATAAAATTCTTTCTGGATATCATGACCGGCCGCCTTCATCAGATTGGCCAGCGCACTGCCGAACGCAGCTCCGCGCCCATGCCCGACGTGCAGAGGACCAGTTGGGTTGGCACTGACAAACTCAATCTGGATTTTCTTTTTCTGCCCAGTCGTGATATTGCCGTAAGAATCTCCCTGATCCAGAATTTCCTGCAACATTGCATACAACCAGTCCGGCTTGAAGAAAAAATTAATAAAGCCTGGCCCGGCAATCTCCGTCCGTTCCAGCCAAGGGAAATCCAATTGTCCTAATAGCGCTTCAGCGATTTTTTTGGGATTAGACTTCAATGGTCTGGCTGCCTGCATGGCAAAGTTGGTGGCAAAATCACCAAAAGATTTCTCAGGCGGAATTTCCAGCAATATGTCGGGCAGTTCGCCTTTGGGAAGTATTCCTTTTTCCATGGCGGTTTTTGCAGCTTGAGCAATAGCTTCGGCAAGCATTTCCTTCAGATTCACTCTTGATCCTCCCATGACTTTTCAACTGCTTTTATGCAAATACGAGTATATTATAGCAGCAGTTTCCGCACTTGCCAATTATGAAGTCAATCCCGGTGTGAAGTTAATCCCGGTGCAATGACTTCTCCATTGCATCGACTACCGTATTTAGCACGGTCCAGCGTGCATACTCTTTTGAATTAGCCTGCACAACGGTCCAGGGGGCTTTACGGGTCGACGTCCTGAATAGCATTTCATCCACCGCAACTTTGTAGTCGTCCCATTTTTCGCGATTCCGCCAATCGTCGGCCGTAATTTTCCAACTTTTTTCCGGATTCAGTTCACGGTCCTTAAATCGACGAAGTTGCTCATCTTTATCGATTTGCAGCCAAAATTTCACAATCACTGTGCCAAAATTGGTCAACTGCGCTTCAAACTCATTAATCTCCTGATAAGATCTGCGCCACTCAGCTTCTTGGCACAATCCTTCCACTCGTTCGACCAGAACCCGTCCGTACCAAGTCCGGTCAAAAACAGCGATCCTGCCTGCGGCCGGAACATTTTGCCAAAATCGCCAGAGATAATGATGGGCTTTTTCAATATCATTAGGAGCAGAAATCGGCACCACTTCATAACCACGAGGATCAAAATTCTGGACCAGTCTTTTGATTGCCCCGCCTTTACCAGCTGCGTCCCAACCTTCAAACAGAATCAGAATCGGAATTCTTTTCTTATATATTTCATAATGAAGTTCGTGCAGTTTTTTGCCAAAATTGTTAAGTTGTTTGCCCTTTTGAACAA
>Ga0351944_1045_pt1 | contig 14836 bp, 12 predicted proteins | sample BONcelT113001F13_FD_205820 | JGI IMG/M metagenome (GOLD analysis project Ga0351944, IMG submission 205820) | Enriched cells from coal bed in the Powder River Basin, Montana, United States - BONCAT cells T11 rep3 HSBNCT.T11.300.1.F13 ... | reverse complement strand
ACGTTGTCCTGTTTAAACGTCAAGGGGTTGAAGATAAACGAGCGCTGTATATACACCATAGCCACGATTATGAAGACTATGGCTAGTACGCCAATTCCGCCCAATAGGAGATTTCGCTTCATTCAATCACCCGCTAATCGACCTCCGATAAAAATGAATCGTTCATCCGGGAGGAGTCCTCACAGATAGTTAAACGGTTTACATGGGCATTAACTACAAGACAGCTCTTGCTACAACAAGCATAGCCCAATTGGGCAATTATGGCAAAAACTAGCAGCTATCAGCAATCAGCCCTCAGCAGTCAGCACAAAAAGCTTTCAGCTATCAGCACGTGGGTCTAGAATGAAAGATTAGCTTCTTCCATAATCTTTGCTTTCATCTCCTACCCACATCTGGCCCCTGGCCCCTACTTTGACCCATGACCCATGCCCCGTGACCCTTAACTACCCACATCTCTTACCCACACCCTGACAGCTGATAGCTGATTGCTGATCGCTTACTTCCCACGTCTCTTACCCACACCCCCTACTTAGCCGCCAGTGCGTACAGTTCCGACGCGAGGTATTCGATGTGGGCGGCGTTTTCTATCTCGGTGCGCCATTTCAGCGGTATCGCCTCGACGCCGAGGTGCGCGCCGGAGAGCGCGCCGGTTATCGCCGCCGTTGTATCGGTGTCACGACCTCCCCGGATCGCGTGATAGACTGCGTCCTCAAAGCTCTCGGGGGCGCTCAAGAACGCATAGAAGGAGCTTGCGACCGTCTCGACGACATAGCCACCGGTCCCGAGGTCGACGAGCGCATCGTCTGGCGACATACCCTGCTCGAGAAGCTTTTGCGCGATCTCCAGACGCAACAATACATCGCAGGGTTCCAAGAAATCGATGGTGTCGGGGATCAACCGGTCGAGCCCGATATCGCCCTTGGCGAGACGTGCGACCGCATAGGCCACGGCAAAGCTGCCGTTTATCGCCTCGTGATTCTTGTGCGTGATAATCGCGTCATCGCGCGCGTCATCCTTTAAACGGTCAAGCCGTTTGAAATTTAAGAGGCCGAGCGGGGCGACCCGCATGGCGGTCCCGTTACCCGCCGCCCAATCCTCTTCGATACCACTCCTGCGCCAGCCCTTCCCCTCTTTGAGCCGCTCAAGGCTTAAGCGGGTCGTCCGGCCGATGCCGCGCCAGTCCCCGGACTCGTACCACGCCAGATACGCCCGTGCGGCGGCCGCGCCGTCAAAACCAGCGTGTTCGATAATACTCTCGGCCAGTCCAACAGCCATTTTAGTATCATCGGTCCAGCGCCCGCGACCCCAGCTCCAGAGTTCATCGAGAAACGCGTCCCTATCAAGGTCGGGCCTTCGCACGGCTTCGGTTGGATACCCTTCGAGGCGAGAACCGAGCGCATCACCGGCAGCAAGCCCGAGCAGGCATCCGATAAACCGGTCTTTCATCGCACCCCCAGGAAACATATATTGAGAACCACAAAAATGTCTGCCGGTATGTGTGTCAAGGCTCAATGTACCCAAAGAATGCCGGGTTTAAAGACACACCGGTCCTCAAGTTCGCTCACATTATCGAGAACCCAAGCGCAAAAGAACCGGAAGACCTTATCGTGCCTCCCGGTTCGTGGTTTGCATATCTTGAACTACGGCTCCATCTCGTCCGAATAGCCGCAGCAATCGCTTATACGTATTTCTTAATAATATCCTGAATCTCGGCTACGCGCTTTTCGCTCTCGCCGTTTGGACCCTGGGATTGTACCGGCGGGTATTTGCTCTCCGGTACGGCCGCCTCCTCTGCCATTTCGACCTCCGCCACTTTAGTCGGCTCGGCTACCGGCATGGTATTATCCGTTTTTGCGGGCTCACCTGCTTGGGCTTGCCCGGCTGCCACGGCGGACGGCTCCTTCTCAACCTCTTTTGGCTTGGCGGTCGCTACCGGTTGTGGCGCGGGTGCTGTCGTGGCCGGCGGTTTTACAGCTTCTTGTGCGGGTTTCTTTGGCGCCGCCATCATTACGGGCTTGGTGACCGGCGCCGGTTTCGATTTCGCCGTCGATTCAAACTCCGCTTTGACCCCCCCGCCCTCGCGAATAAAATTGATTATAGCGCGAATGACGACAACGAGGGCGGCCAGGGCAACGATACCAAAAATCGCGGCACTGACAAGAAATCCATCCATAGCTAAATCTCCCCTCTTCCTGTATCTCCCATAAATAATATTAACTTCTAGCAGCGCTTTTAGCAAGCAATAAACCCACCACTTGATAGTATCGGCTTATATGTTCCCATTTTTAATGACGATAAATAATGGGAATAATGGTGGTAGGTTAACTGTCACATGGAGGTGTTATTACATGAAGATCAAAGACCTGATGACGAAGAACCCGCAGACAGTCCAGATGTCAGAAGCACTGGTAGACGTGGCCGCTAAAATGAAACGCCTGAATGTCGGTTTCATGCCGGTTATGGACGGCGATACATTGGTGGGTGTCATCACCGACCGGGACATCGCAATTCGCGCTGTTGCCGAGAACTTGTTGCCGGCGGAGACAAGCGCCGCCGATATCATGAGCACAGATGTCCATGTCGTCTCGCCCGAAACCGATCTGCAAGAGGCCACCAATATTATGGAAGATTTTCAGATTCGGCGGCTGCCTGTAATCGATGAGAACGGCTCACTCGTCGGCATCTGCTCGCTCGGCGACATTGCGGTGCGCAGCGGCGACCTGGAGAAGGCCGGCGAAGCTCTCGAAGAGATATCGGAGCCGAGCCGTCCGCGGAAGATAGCGTAAACCCAGGGGGAATGGCAGTGTAGGAAATTAGCGGCGGGGCCTTAAGGCCCCGCCGTATTATCCTGCATCCTACCCACGCTATAGCCCCTTGTCCCGGGACCCTGCTCTTATTCTTCCTTCGTCGTTGTGGACTCCTTGTACGCCCAAACGGCGAAGAGCAAGATCAACACCAGGATTACTAACGTGGCGATTTGTTCGACAGTCACAGTTACCTCCTATGGCCTGATTTGACCGGTTCCCTCTATAACGTATTTCGTCGATGTCAGGGCTGTCAAGCCCATCGGGCCGCGCGCGTGTAGTTTCTGCGTGCTGATCCCGATTTCGGCTCCCATGCCAAACTGCCCACCATCGGTAAAGCGCGTCGAGGCATTGACATAGACAGCCGCTGAGTCGACCTCCTGTGTAAATGTACGCGCCGCCTCATGGTCCCTCGTGATTATGGCCTCGGAATGCATCGTGCCGTATCTATTGATGTGGGCGATTGCCTCGTCAATCGAGTCGACGACGCGCACGGCTATCTTTAGCTCGAGGTATTCCGTATACCAATCCTTCTCGGTGGCTTCCTGGGCCTCCGGGACGAGGTTGCGCACCGTGCTGTCACCGATGATGGTGACACCTTGCCCCACCAGTTCCGCGCAGACCCTGGGGATGAATTCAGCGGCGGCCGATTTATGGACAAGAAGCGTCTCTGCGGCATTACAGACGCTCGGGCGCTGGCATTTCGCATTAATTACTATCTTTTGCGCCATCTCCAAGTCACCGGTCTCATCGACATACACGTGGCAGTTGCCCGCACCGGCCCACAGCACGGGTACGGTCGCGTGCGTGACGACTGCGTGGATAAGTTCCGGGCCGCCCCTGGGTACAAGTAGATCGACATAGCGGTCGAGACGCATCAGCTCGTTCGCCGCCTCCCTTCCGGGGTCGGCAAGTGCTTGAATCGCATCGGCGGGCAAGCCGGCATCTGCGGCGGCATCCGCTATAACCCCGGTGAGCGCAAGGTTCGAATGGTGAGCCATCGAACCGCCACGCAGGATTATCGCATTGCCGCTCTTTATGCAGAGACCCGCCGCCTCGACAGTCACGTTCGGTCTCGCCTCGTAAATAATCCCGATAACGCCGAGCGGAACGCGTACCTGGCGAATCTCCAGACCGTTCGGCACCCGCCAGCCCTTGACTATCTCGCCAACGGGGTCGGTCAGAACCGCGACGTCGAACAGACCTTCCGCCATCTCTTTGACCCGTACCGAGTTGAGCATCAAGCGGTCGATGAGAGACGCGCTGATGCCCCTGGCCGAAGCATCCACCATATCCTTTTCATTCGCCGCGAGAATCCTGTCGCCGTTTGCGACAAGCGCCTCAGCCATACTGGTGAGCGCGTTGTTTTTCTCGGCCGTGCTCAACGTCGCCATTATGCGGGACGCGGATTTCGCCCGCGCTCCCAACTCTAAAATCTCCGCTCTGATCTCCCCGGTCTCTGCCATCACTAAACCCCCTAGCGCAATATGACCAAACAATTCCTGTGGATTATCTCTTCGCTCACACCATCGTTAAACTTCTCCAGCACTTGCGAACTTTTGAGGCCTTTTATCTGCTCGACTTCGCTAAAAGAATAATTCGTCAGTCCCTTTGCGAAGATATTGCCTTGCAAATCTTTGACCGTCACCGCATCGCCCGCTTGAAACTTGCCCTCATACCCGACCACGCCCGCAGGAAGAAGGCTCTTACCGGCCGATATAAGCGCGTTCGCCGCGCCATCGTCGACAATAACGCTGCCCCGGGGCGATTTTCCAAACGCTATCCAGAGCTTAAGCGCGCTTAAGCGTTTCTTGCGCGGTGTAAAAAACGTGCCGACCCGCTTACCGTCCATGATATCGATAAGGACATTTTCCCTACGACCGTTCGCAATAACCATACCTACTTGCGCGAAGATCGCGATTCGCGCCGCCTGTATCTTCGTGACCATCCCGCCCGAGCCAAACGTCGAGCCGACCCCGCCGGCAAGCGATTCTATCTCGGACGTAATATCATCGACCATATCTATAAGCTCCGCCCCCCCGCCGTTGCGCGGGTCGCCGGTGTATAGGCCCTCGATATCGGAGAGCAGGACCAAAAGGTCCGCCCGGATAAGATTTGACACCAGTGCGGCGAGCGTATCGTTGTCGCCAAAGCGAATCTCGTCGACCGCCGTCGCATCGTTCTCGTTGACCACGGGTACGATGCCGAGCTTTAGCAATGTCTTCAACGCATTCCGCGCGTTGAGATATTGCTGCCGGTGTATTACGTCGTACTGTGTCAGCAAAACCTGACCGACTTTCACGCCATGCTTATTGAACAATCTTGTGTATTCATGAAGAAGGATTCCCTGGCCGACCGAAGCGGCGGCCTGTAGCTCGGGGATAGTAGTCGGGCGCACAGAAAGCCCAAGCCCCTCAACGCCCGCCGCAATCGCGCCCGAAGACACGATAATTACCTCGTAGCCTCTCTGTTTTAGCTGCGCGACCTGGTCGACTATGCTTTTTAGCTGGGCGTGATCGATACCGCCCGTCTCTTTGGAAACAGTGCTCGTCCCGAGTTTGATAATTATCCTGCGAGCGTTACGGAAGACATTCAGTCCTTTGCAAGGCAAACACCTCTAGTTAAATTTTAAAACTATCCTTCATTTTAGCACTTTTAGCTCTTAGCCGTCAGCTATCAGCTTGTTAGCTATCAGCTTGTTAGCTATCAGCTTGTTAGCTATCAGCCATCGGCACGTGGGTCTAGAACGTAGGTAGGGTCAGGGGTCAAGAAAATACTGAGGGTATCACCCTCCCTTAGCCCCTCCTATTGATGGAGGGCTAAAGCCCTTAAGCTACGAGTACCTGCTTCGCCCACACCCATAATCTTTACTTTCATCTCCTACCCGCATCTTGACCCCTGGCCCCTACTTTGACCCATGACCCCTGCCCCTTAACTACCCACATCTCTCACCCACACGCTGACAGCTGATAGCTAACCGCTGATTGCTTCCTACCCACGTCTCTCACCCACACACTGACAGCTGATAGCTGACTGCTGATTGCTTCCTACCCACGTCTCTCACCCACACACTGACAGCTGATAGCTGACTGCTGACAGCTAATTTAGAATGGATAATACTGAAACTCCATGCCGCCGATGCGTACGGAATCACCCTCTTGTGCGCCGGCCTTGACCAGCTTATCCTCCACACCGATACTCTTCATGCGCTTCTGCAGGTGCACGACGGCATACTCGTTTTCGAAATCGGTCATGATGACCATGCGCTCAAGATTGATGCCCCGTACCACCCAAACATCGTTTTCGCGTGTTACCGTTATCTCGTTGGGGTCGCGTTCTTCAACAGTAACAGCCGCTTTCTCTTTCTTGATGGGCGCGCGCTCGGCCTTGTCGAGGATGTCGGCGACCGCGTAGAGAAGCCGGTCGATACCAGTGCCGACCGCGGCCGATATCGCGAAGAACGGGACGTCTTTCTCTGCCATGTACTCTTCGACCATGCGTATGTTCTCCAGCGCGTCGGGAATGTCGATCTTGTTCCCCGCGACCACTTGCGGCCGCGCTGCAAGCTCCGGGTTATACAACCGCAACTCGCGGTTGATGGCCTCGAAATCCTCGAGCGGGTTTCGTCCTTCGAGCGTGGCTAAATCTAGTATGTGGATAATGACGGCGGTGCGTTCGACATGCCGCAGAAAATCGTAGCCGAGCCCCTTGCCGGCGTGCGCCCCCTCGATGATGCCGGGAATGTCGGCGACGATAAAGTCCCTGCCGTCCGGCAAACCCACGACGCCAAGATTGGGGATGAGCGTTGTAAACGGGTAATCGGCTATCTTGGGCTTTGCAGCGGATATCCTGCTTATCAGCGTAGATTTCCCCACATTCGGAAACCCCACCAGCCCGACATCGGCGAGAAGCTTGAGCTCGAGCGTTATCCAGCGCTCCTCAGCCGGCTCTCCCTTCTCGGCAAATGAAGGGGAGCGCCGCGTCGGCGTGGCAAATCTCGCGTTACCCCTGCCGCCCATGCCGCCCCGCGCAATCACTTCACGCTCACCGGGCTCGGTAAGATCCGCGAGGATATTGCCTTCGTCGTCTTTTACGACTGTGCCCGGCGGAACTTTGAGGATGATGTCGGCCCCATTTGCGCCGTGTTTGTTGCTGCCCTGGCCGTGCTGGCCGCGCTTGGCGGTAAAATGGCGGTGGTAGTGAAAGTCCATAAGCGTGCGTAAACCCTCATCCGCCTGGAGGATAACACTGCCGCCACGACCGCCGTCACCGCCGTCGGGGCCGCCTTTCGGTATATATTTGGCACGGAAGAAACTGGTGACGCCATTCCCGCCGTCACCCGCTTTCACAAATATTCTTACTTCATCGATGAATGAACTCATGCTATCGTCCCTTATCCCGAGTCCCCACTACCTTGACCCAGAATCTCGCCTCGTCGCCTGCCTGCATCCTGTCCCCGGTACCTGGACCCTTTGTATGTACCCAAATTAAAAAAGCCACAGTTTCCTGTGGCTTCAACTGAACTATTTAAGCCTACGCCTCGGCGACGGCTTCGCTCAAGATGCTGACTTTCCGACCGCTCTTTGTGTTGCCCCCGAAAGCCACATACCCATCAATGAGAGCAAAGATGGTAAAGTCACGCCCAAGCCCGACATTCTTGCCCGGTTTGATCTTCGTGCCTCGCTGGCGAACGATGATACTTCCGGCGCTGACATGCTGACCGCCGAACGCTTTCACGCCAAGCCTCTTCGACTGGCTATCGCGACCATTCCTGGTGCTTCCCATTCCTTTTTTGTGTGCCATCTATCTCACCTCAATTAAGATGAACGAACCAAATGAATTTTATACCCAACTTAGTATATGGTTCTAGCAGTGTTTTGTCAAACATAAATCGGGACCGATTGGTAATACTTTAAATTTAGGCCCCGCAGGAAAGCGCCGGTGAAAAACGATAGGCGGGGTCTCAAACCCCGCCTATCGGAAATCACCCGTAGTATCAAGCCGCTATTATGCGGCCCTTCTGGAACCAAGGTCTTCGTATTCTTTGAAAATGACCTCTTCCTCCCTGGCCGCAAAAGCGTTGATGATCTTTGCAAGACGGTTCACATCCCGGTCAAAATCCTGTTGTAACCCACCTTGCGAGTATTTATCTAAGAACTGGATGAAAACCGTCGCCAGGCGCACGATGTCGCGCGCAAAGAGGTCGAGTACCTGCTGGAGCCGCAGGTTATTGAAGGACGCCTCGCGCAATTTCGGGTAGATAGTCGCGTTCTCCTTCTTAATATGCGCAAGCAGGTCGGCTTTGATCGACTGCAACTGCCCGGCGGCGCCTTCCGAGTTGATATCGAGTCTTTTAATCTTGTTGAACGAATCAACGAGAGACGCGTGCTCGGATTCGAGTTCGTGGATCAGGTCTGACATATGATTCCTCCTTGAATGTATGTCTGAAGGTCTAGCTAGGTTAATCATCGGCGGAACCTATAAACTCTAAAGGATGATTTTGTATTACCGAGGTGATTTTACGGTCGTTTACGCCCGGCCCCCTGGATCCTGGCCTCTGGACCCTATCTACAACTTCGACCAGGCGCAGGCGCGGCGCTCGGCTATATCGAGCACCTCGTAGATGATGAGGCCCATCAGGGCCATGGCGACGATCCCGCCGAACATATCGGAATAATTGAAGCGGCTCCAGGAATCCATGATGAAATAGCCGAGGCCTTCTTCGGTCGCGAAGGATTCCGCGAAGAAGAGAACGGCGATAGCGGTGCCGGATGCGATGCGAAGCGCGGTAAACATCTTAGGGAGGCTTGCCGGGTAGACCACGTGTTTATATATCTGCCAGCTCGTCGCGCCGAGCGAGCGCATCGACATGACCGACTGGCCGGGTATCTCCTTGGCTGCGTCACGCGTGGTCACGAGTATTTGAAAGAAGACGATAACGGTCATGAGAACTATCTTCGATAGGTTCCCGAGTCCAAGAAGAAGCAGTAAAACCGGTAAGAACACTATCTTTGGTATGGGGTAGAGAACAAAGATGACCGGCGCGATAAAGCGGTCGAGCCATGCTTCCCGTCCGAGGATAAGCCCGGCCGGCAGCGCCAGGAGAACGCCCAAGACGATGCTCACGCTAACACGATAGAGGCTTACTGCAAAATGGCGCGAGAGTTCCCCCTGTATGAGACGGATAAAATCGGTAATGACGATGGTGGGCGATGGAAACGCCTGGATATCAAGGATAAGGGCGAGTATATGCCAGCCGCCGAGAATAACGATGCCGGCTACGGCATAGTCTTTAAGCTTCTCCACGGCCGCCCCCGTTCCCCCCGTTTTTCAGCAACCCGCGCAACATCGAGCAGTGGTCGTAAAAGCCGGGCGTCTTGCGGTAATCGATATCGCCCATCTCCCCGTTCTCGACGAGTTTGACGATGGAACCGGGGTTGTCATCCATAACCGCGATGCGTTTTCCTAAAAAGCTTGCTTCTTCTATGCTGTGGGTGACCAACACGATGGTAAGGGGCTCTGCCGGATCATTTTTCATACCGCCGGCCCTGTTATTTACGTTTCGCTCGCGCCATATCTCAAGAACGGTGTTTTGCAGGTCTTCGCGCGTGAGCGCATCGAGCGATGAAAACGGCTCATCCATAAGGAGCAGGTCGGGGTCGAGCGCGAGCGAGCGGGCAATCGCCACCCGTTGACGCTGCCCGCCGGAGAGTTGCGCCGGGTAGCGGTCACGCATCTCCCAGAGGCCGAGGCGGCGCAATATTTTACCCACGCGCGTCTCTATCTCTGCTTTAAGGATACGCCGCACCCTAAGACCGAGTGCGGCGTTATCATAGACTGTCTTCCAGGGAAAGAGGCCGTAGTCCTGGAGGATGAGCGCCGTCTGCAGGCGGCGGCCCGCTAGCGGTTCCCCATCTATTGCGACCGTTCCCCTGCTCTGTTTCACGAGCCCGCTTAAGACATAGAGCAATGTCGACTTCCCGCAGCCGGACGGCCCGATTATCGCCAGTGAGTCGCCCGCCGGAATACTAAGGTCGACGCCGTCCAACGCCGTTACCGTCCGACCGAGGTTGGTGTAATCGACTCCTATACCGGAGAACTCAACATGCGACACTAGTTCGGTTGAACCTCCTGGTTGACGATGTCCTCATAGGCCAGCCCGTCCTTGATGATGTTTTTCTTTACCATCCAATCGAGAAGGCGCTCGACATCATCCTTGGCCGGAAGTTGAACCTGAGGATAGAGGTTCACCGGATATGATTCGGCTATCGGCTCGGGGAGCTTGGCTTTCTCCACGAGAAGGCCGCGATAAGAGTCTGGTTTAACATTGATAAGAACGATAGCGTCGTTTATGGCTTCAAGCAAACCTTTGACCGCTTCTTGATTCTCGGAGAGAAATTCATCCCTGAACAAGAGTATCGTATGGGAGAGGTTCGCTCCCTTGGTATCATCTGTTATCAGTCGTGCACCCTGTGCCTCGGCGAACGAAAGCAGCGGGTCCGGTAGGGCTGCCGCCTGCGCCTGTCCGCTCATAAGCGCCTCAAGCCGCACGGGAATCTTCTTTATCTCTATCTTTTTGATGTCGCCATCGGTAAATCCGTTTTCGCTTAACACCCCATCGACAACATATTCGATAATCGTGTTGCTTGAGATGGCTATCGGCACGCCTTTAAGGTCCTCGACCGCCTTAATGTCGGATTTCGGCGAGGCCAGGATGCCGAAACGCCCCTCGGTCGGCTGCGAGCCGAGCAGAATACTCACAATCGAGATGGGGATACCGCCCTGCTCCAGTGCGGCGGCCGCCAGGATGTCGCCCATGAAGCCGTCGATCTGTCCGGCCTGAAGCGCCGCGTCGCGCTCTTGCGCGCTATTAAAGACAGTGACCTCGACATCGACCCCAGCCTCTTCGAAGAGGTCTTTCTGCTTGGCGACGTAAATCGGAAGCGTGTCTTCCGTGGGAAGCGTTCCGATTTTAATCTTGACGACTTCCCTCTTGACGGTCGTCTCGGTAACGTTTGCTTTGGTGTCGCCCGCTTTTGAGCAACCTACCACCAAAATAGCCAAGATTGCTACGAGTATACCGGCGATAATCTTCTTCATTAATATCCCCCTTAGCTGCTACTCTATTTAAATGAGCCGGAGTGACTGCAAGACTGCAGCAAAACACGCCGGTCTACGCAGACCGGCCCACAAAGTATAGTAGCATAAAACAGGAGTATCTGACAGCGATTGGTTGACAGGAGTTGGCTAATCGGGTTGATTGGGCTGTGGGATTTGCTTTCGTCTCCCACCCGCATCCCTTGCTCCCCGCCCCTTCCTAGGCCTTTAGGAACCGTGCGTTTACCGCAACGATGATAGTGCTCAACGACATAAAAAGCGCGCCGATGGCGGGGCTCAAGATAATACCCACGTTGAAGAGCACGCCTGCCGCAACTGGGAGCGCAAAGATGTTGTATCCCGTCGCCCAGACCAGGTTTTGGACCATCTTGCGGTAGGTGGCCTTAGAAAGGCCGACAATAGAGACCGCGTCGAGCGGATTGCTCTTAACGAGCACGATATCGGCCGCCTCGACGGCGACATCGGTGCCCGCGCCGATCGCGATACCGATGTCGGCCTGTACAAGCGCGGGGGCGTCATTGACGCCGTCGCCGACCATCGCTACGGTCAGACCGCGTTGTTGCACCTCTTTGACCTTAGCGGACTTCTCTTGCGGCAACACCTCGGCAAAGTAATCGTTGAGCGCCAGCTCGTCTGCGACCCATTTTGCGACCAGACGGTTGTCACCGGTGAGCATGATGACCTGAACGTCCATCTCCTTAAGCTTGGCGACGGCCTCGCGTGATTCGGGCCGGATGATATCGGCAAGGGCGACGGCGCCGACCAGCTTGCCATCGATTACGACGAAGACGACCGTCTTGCCCTGGGCGGCGATCTCATCGACCCGCGGATCGTCCATCGCGATATTATTCTCCCTCAGATAGCCGGGGCTCACGACCTTAACATCACGTCCGTCAACCTGCGCTTCCGCGCCTTTGCCGGGGATTGAGTTAAATTTTGTCGCCGGAAACGGGCTTTCAACGGCCGCGACGATGCCTTTTGCGATGGGATGCTCGGAATAGGCCTCGACCGAGGCCGCATATCTCAAGACATCCTCGCTTGACAGGTCGCTTTCAAAGACCAGCGTGTCGGTGACGCCAAATTTACCCTGAGTGAGCGTCCCGGTCTTATCGAAGATAATAGCCTGGATGTCCCGCGCCCTTTCAAAAGCGACCCGGTCGCGGATGAGAAGGCCTTTCTGCGCCGAGATAGCGGTCGAGATAGCGACGACCAGCGGGATGGCAAGACCGAGCGCGTGCGGGCACGCGATGACCATAACGGTGACGGCCCGCTCGAGCGCGAATGAGAACTCGGCGCCGACCAGCGCGGACCAGACAAAAAGCGTGAGCGAGCCGCCGCCGAGCGCGACAATGGTCAGGATGAGCGCGGCTCTATCCGCCAGGCGCTGCGTCTTCGACTTGCTCTCCTGCGCCTCGCGCACCAGGTCGATGACCTGCGCGAGAAATGAATCTTTGCCGGTCTTTTTCACGGCGACGGTAATAGAGCCCTCGCCGTTTATCGAGCCGCCGATAACGGTCATACCAACCGCCTTGTCGACGGGCTTCGACTCGCCGGTCAGCATCGCCTCATTGACCGAAGTCTGCCCGTCGGCGACCTCACCATCGGCCGGTATCTTCTCACCCGGCTTCACGATGACCCGGTCATCAACATCGAGCGCGCTTAAAGGGACGTCCTGGACGCTGCCGTCCGGCATCACTTTATGGGCGTCCTGCGGCATGAGGCGCGCCAGCTCCTCCAGCGCCCGCGAGGCGCCCATAATAGAGCGCATCTCCATCCAATGCCCGAGAAGCATCACATCGATTAGCGTGGCCAGTTCCCAGAAAAAATCGGTGCCCGGCAGGCCAAAGACGGTCGCCGTGCTATAAAAGTACGCGGTCGAGGTGGCCACGCCGATAAGCGTCATCATTCCCGGCGTTCGCTTGCGCGCCTCATCGATGAGACCAGTTAGGAAGGGGTATCCGCCGTAGAAGAAGATGACCGATGCGAGCCCAAAGACGATAAACGTGTCGCCGGGAAAGCGCAGCGTCTCACCCAGCCCTAAGAACATCTGTATCATCGGGGACAAGATAAGGACGGGTATAGTCAAGGCGAGCGATATCCAAAAGCGTTTCCTGAAGTCTTCGACCATCATCGCATGGTGGCCGCCATCGCCCACTCCATGTACCTCATGCTCGCCGTGCTCCTCGTGCTCCATGTGCGTCTCGTGCTCGATGTGCTTGCCGTGATCCATCCCGGGCATACCCCCGATATCGGGGCCTTCATGGGCGGGCATATCGCGCATTTTGCTGGCCGACATATCATGTCCGGCGTGTGCGCCCTCGTCCGTCTCCCGTTCTATATATTCATCATGCGCCATCGTATGCGTATCGCGCTCCTTGTGCATCTCGGCGGCATCTCCTTCATGCGCCTTTTCAACGTCATGCGTGCGATGACTGCCGGGTTTAGCGTGTGCATCCTGCGCCTCTGTTTCGCGCTGTGCATCGCGCTCCGCGCGGCCATCATGAGCCCGTCCTTTTCCTTCATCCGGCTCGCGCCCCATATGTTCGTGGTTTTTCATCGCATCCTCCAAACTTCGCCCGCATTGCCGGGTAGACAAGCGTATGATTAATAGATAACCCTTTCTTAATTCTTACCGCAATTTTGCGATCCGTACACATATGAATAGTGATATTGGCAAAGTTACATAGACTTCCGGTGGGCTTTGCCGGAATTGCCTCGCATGTCAGGGTCTTCGGGATTCCCCGCCCCGAGGGGCGCCGCGGGGCCGCGCACGAGCGAGGCGACCATACCGAGGGCCGCGGCGATGGCGCCGGCGATAAATGCGGTGTGAATCGCGGCTAAGAGGTTGGGATCGGTGTGTCCTCTTGGTGCGATAGTAGCGACGATCGCACCCGCCATCGCTACGCCGAGCACCATCCCCATATTTCGCATGGTCGCCTGAACGGCAGAGGCTATCCCAAGCCGGTGACGCGGCACCACACCCATTATCGCGCTGCTATTGGGCGACTGAAACAACCCCGAGCCCAGGCCGATGAGGCTGAGCAGAATGGCTATAGGAAGCACCCCGGTGGCGGTCGACGTCCATGTGAGCCCATACAGAGCGAGAGCGGTTATGCCAAGCCCCAGTGACGAGAGCATGCGCGAGCCGATCCTATCCGAGAGCGAGCCCGAGATCGGCGCGACCACGCCCATTAGAAGCGGCACCGACATCAGCACGATCCCGGCTCGCTGGGGCGTCTCGTTGAAGATATCGAAGAGATAAAACGGGATAAGTATGAGGACGACGAAGAGCGCTATGTAGTTGATAAGCGCGCTGATGTTGGCGGCAGCAAAGAGCCTGCTGTGAAAGAGCGTGAGGTCGAGCATCGGTTCGGTGGCCTTGCGCTCTACAGTAAAGAACAGTACCGTTAGCAATACCGCCCCCGCAAAGAGCCCAATCGTTGCCGTCGAACCCCAGCCCCAGGTATTGCCCATGCTAAGCGCGAGAAGCACGCTAAAGAGCGCCCCGAAGGCGGTCGCGGCGCCGAGAAAATCAAAGCGCTTGGCCGTTCCCCTGTGGCTCTCTTTGATAATAAAAAGCGAGAGTAAAACGACGACGATACCGATGGGGATGTTGATAAAGAAAATCCACCGCCAATTGAGCGCACCGATGATAATCCCGCCCAAAAGCGGCCCGGCGGTCAAGCCGATAGCGACCGAGGTGCCGATTGTGCCGAGCGCCTTGCCCCGCTCGTGTGGCGGAAAGACGCCGGTGATGATAGCCGGGGCGCTGGCGAACAGGCTGGTCGCGCCAATCGCCTGCAGCACGCGAAACCCGATGAGCTGGCCGATAGAGCCGGCAAAGCCGCAGAGGGCCGAGGCCGTCGTGAAAGTAACGAACCCAAAGATATATATCCGCTTGTGGCCGATTATGT
>Ga0351944_1042_pt1 | contig 15233 bp, 9 predicted proteins | sample BONcelT113001F13_FD_205820 | JGI IMG/M metagenome (GOLD analysis project Ga0351944, IMG submission 205820) | Enriched cells from coal bed in the Powder River Basin, Montana, United States - BONCAT cells T11 rep3 HSBNCT.T11.300.1.F13 ... | reverse complement strand
CTCCTCTGGACTTTCGTTGGTGGTGAATCAAGATAACCGCTGCACCGGTCTCCTCGGAAATCTTACGCAAGTTGGTCATGACCTGCACCATATCATCCGAATTCTCATTGGCATTACCGGTGATAGTTCCCAGGTTGTCTATGATCACGAGTTGCGCTTGCCTCTGTTTGACGCGACGTACCAACATTGCTAGCGGGGCTTTCGTATTAGCATGGAAAAAATTATCCTTTATGGTACCTTCATCTTTCTTACTTGCATCTAGCCAAGGCAATGGCATGGAGTAATAAAAGAAGGGCGTGTCGTCAGGTACTTTATGCGCATTAGCTGCTGCCTCAATGCGTTCGTGTGTGCGCCGTTCTCCATTGTCAAAGTCAATGAACAGCACTGGCGATTGACTAATAAAGAAATTCGCCACGGGAATCCCGTTTGTATCAACTAACCAATGCGCTTTGCCAGATGCTACGCATATGCCGAGATCAACAGCAAGTGCAGTCTTAAATGAACCTGGTGCACCGAAAATCATGGATAGACCGGGTTTTGTGATTCCAGGTACGACATATTGAAGAGGAGGTCGCGGTTCGCGTGCATTAGCGACTGTAAAATGATGCCATCTGTCTTCGAGGTAAACTGTGTATGGATATTCCGGTTCCTCCATCTCTGCTCTTTTCTGCGTAGCATTTATCTCTGGTTGCGGAGAAGTCCCTTCGGTACTTTCGTTAGGCGTGGATTCCATGGATATACTCCCAGCTATGAGCAAATACGGTCTGAATGGAATTGTGCTTTGACACTGGATACATTGACCAGCAGGGTGCCTATGTAAAGGCTCAGTCAACACACCGCGGCTTATTACTATAGGATGCATTTGTGATTAGCGCAATCATCACACGCACCATGATAGTCATGGCTTACTGTGAGAGATTACCGCAATAAGTTTGCGCTTTACGTTGCCCATGGGTCATCCATTCATCCTGCATGATTATCCTGTGTCTTGCATATGCCGCGCTGCTTGCCCTTTCCTGCCAAACCAAACAGCGAAAATTCTCGCGCCAATATCATCGCCTGTCATTTGGTGCAGAACTTCACAGACCGCACAATACCCCAGTGACAATATAATCAAACTCATTCAGGATCACGAGCGATCTCACCCGGGGTTTGATAATGCGATTAGAAGATCTCCAGGCAAATGCAGCAGTGCGCGGCATCCTTCCAGATTGCCTTGTTACGGTCGTCAATGTGCTGTGGTATGGCACTGAGGCGCTTGAACTCACGTACAAGACTCCTGCCGGCAATGTGGCAAACGAATTGCTCTACCGGCATGACGAACCTCGCCTAACGATTGTCGAGCAAGGGCGTCCCTGGAGCTTCGACGGCGATGGCGGTCTCTTCCGACTGGTATCTGAAGCGCAGCGCATACGGCTTGCCTATTTGTTCGACCCGGTGCTAGCAGTACACACCTCACTCGTTGACCCGCTGCCACATCAGATCACGGCAGTGTATGAAACCATGCTGCCACGGCAACCCCTGCGTTTCCTGCTTGCCGATGACCCCGGCGCTGGCAAGACCATCATGGCAGGTCTGCTCATCAAGGAACTCATTGCCCGCGGCGACCTGCAGCGCTGCCTGATCGTATGCCCGGGCAGCCTTGCAGAACAGTGGCAGGATGAGCTGTATCGCCGTTTTCATCTGCCTTTCGATATATTAACCAACGATAAGCTTGAAGCGTCGCGCACAGGCAACTGGTTTCTCGAAACCAATCTGGCAATAGCCCGCCTGGACAAGCTGGCTCGCAATGAAGATGTGCAGGATAAGCTAATGGCGCCGGATTGCCGATGGGACCTGATTGTGTGTGATGAAGCGCACAAGATGTCAGCAACCATCTTCGGCGGCGAGACAAAGTACACCAAACGCTATCGGCTGGGGCAGAACCTGTCCACCATCACGCGCAACTTCCTGTTGATGACCGCTACGCCCCACAACGGCAAGGAAGAGGACTTCCAGTTGTTCATGGCGTTGCTCGATGGTGACCGCTTCGAGGGGCGTTTCCGTGATGGCGTGCATGTGACGGATGTTTCCGATCTGATGCGGCGCATGGTAAAAGAGAGCTTGCTTAAGTTCGATGGCACACCGCTCTTCCCTGAGCGTATTGCGTACACGGTGCCCTACAAATTGTCGGAAGCTGAGGCAGCGCTGTATAAAGCGGTCACCGACTATGTGCGTGATGAGTTCAACCGCGCGGATGCACTACAAAACGATAAACATGCTGGCACCGTTGGTTTTGCGCTGACTATCTTGCAGCGCAGGTTGGCATCGTCTCCGGAGGCAATCTACCAATCACTGCGCCGGCGTAAGGAACGGCTGGAAGGTCGGCTGCGCGAACTGGAACTGCTTCAGCGCGGCGCACTTGCGGCGCAGCATTTGGTCGCAGAGGTTCCTGCCCTCGACGCAGAAGACATTGAGGACCTTGAGGACGCCCCGGATGGTGAAGTAGAGACCACGGAAGAGCAGATATTGGATCAGGCGACCGCGGCGCGTTCGATTGCCGAATTGAAAGCTGAAATCCATACGCTGCGCAGCCTGGAAACGAGTGCGTTGATCGTTCGGCGCAGTGGCGAAGACCGCAAGTGGCGTGAGTTGTCTAACCTGCTGAATGAGATATTCACCCCTGCTGCGATCGCCAACCGACTGGCAGAGGATAAACCCGTATATGGGTTTGATGGTGGCGCTAATCCAAAGCCCGTGATGTGGAAATTAAGAAATTCAGCGCTCAGTTTAGTTTTGTCACGAAGCCTAACTCAACTGAGCTGGCGGAAGCCCGTTTTTATGGTGTTGCCACTGGTGATGATGAAAAAAATCTGGCAGCCGAGAAAGCCATTTTGCAGATCGTGAGTGACCATCCCGGCATCAATCAAACAGAAGTCTGCACCTTAGCCGTGAAACTCAAACCAAAAGTAGCAAAGAATCAGGCTCCGACAATACTTGATACCCTGGTAGCGGATGGCAAGTTGTTAATAACAAAAGGGGGAAAAAACTCAAACTGCCATTGGTTGCCTGGCGATCTCTCTCAGTAGTTTCCCAGTTTCCCGCACACTATTAGGTGCGGGAATCGGGAATCTAGTAATCCACTCTAATACCTTGACTGCTATCTTCGCTACTACATAACGAGTGGAGCATTTCTGCTATAAAGAATTCGTCCACTCAGCACTATTGGTCGGGCCAAAATCCTTAACTACTTTACCCTAGCCGTACAGTAGTTTCCCAGTTTCCCGCACACCTTTAGGTGCGGGAATCGGGAAGCACTACGTTAACGCCCATGAAAGCATAACGTCCTTCGACGATGGCATGGGTAGGTTTGCGTGCCACTTCAGTGGTGTAGCTCTTCCAGCGCCAATTGTCAGGTTAAAAGGCATACGACTCCACAGCAATCACTGCTTGTGTCTGCTCCTTGCATCTCGCAAGGTGCACTAAACCGCGGCGCTTGGGACTCGTCTTGCTCGAGGCAGTCCAGTCGCGAGAATTGGTCAATCGCATTACCGGTACGGTGTCACGCTGTACAGGTGAATCTTTTCCAATATCATAACCACACAAGCACGGCTGTATCTCATCATCAAAAACCTCAAGCAATGAGATCTTGGATTTATCCTGAGACACATTTAGCTTAAATGATACATAACTCCTAAAGTAAGTACCCCTAGGCGTTCATGCATCAAAAGTAATATTCCTGCCGAAAGCAATGCGTAGCTCGGCTACTTCCTCATCCCAGCAAGGGAAAATCCCATTATGAGACGGACAATTCCCCGTTTCAATAAGGATTTTTCAAATGGACAGTAGATTTACGTTAATTATGTCTGAATCCGACAGAGGGTTACTTGACCTGCTGGCGGAGCAACAAACCCGCTCAAAAGGTGGTGTTATCAGGTGGTTGATACGGCAGGCGGCGCTTGAGTTGCCAAGTGCAGTAGCTGAGTGTCGCGATATTGCTCCCAAAACGGGGGTGCAAAAAGCGGCATCAGAAAACCAAAGAAAACGCAGAAGCACCAGTCCCGGAGGTGTCCATGACTAACAATACCTCACCGCTGGACACCCAGAAGTTGCTGGATTTTCTGCACCGGGGTGGGCAATACGCCTACATCTGGACTCTCCACGACAAAAAGAGTGCGTGGTACCGGATTGGCGAATCACATCCTTTACCCCAGGGAGGTAGTGACGTCTACTTTGGTGTGCACCCTTGCACCCAGATACCGAGTACAAACTCAACTGGAAAGCCCGCAGCAACCGGTATGGTTCGCGCTCAGCTACCTTATATCGCTGCGATAAATGCACTCTTTTCGGATTTCGATGCAAAGTGTTTTGGCGATGACAAAACGGTGACGCTAAGCCACATCAACGAACTGCCACTTCCACCGAGTGTCATCATTGATAGCGGCGGCGGATACCATTGTTACTGGTTGCTAGATAAAACATTCCACTTGGATAGTCAACCAACCCGTGATCGCGCCGTTCGTATTCAGAAAGCATGGGTCGCATATGTGCAAGGTGACGAAGGAGCCAAAGACCTAGCTCGCATTCTGCGTCTGCCGGGAATGCTCAATACCAAGTACCAACCTACTCGACAAGTGGGCTTCGTGAAATTCGATCTCAGCTGCCTGTATGAGTTTGAAGATCTAGAAGCACTTGCATTGGGCACGTTGGCAGACATAGCCAGAACAGACGCACTAGAGCAGAGCAGCAAAGTGAATCACGTCATCACTATGGAGATTGACCAAGTGAGGTCACTCTTATCTCGCTTATCAATCGATCGATGCAACGCCTATAAAGGCTGGATTGAAGTTGGCATGGCATTAAGCGAGTTAGGCGGTGATGGTTTATTGCTTTGGGATGAATGGTCGAAGCATAGTACAAAGTACAGACCTGGCGAATGCGCGGATAAGTGGCGGTCCTTCATTCCGGGGCATGGGTTGAATATCGGCAGTCTTGTTTTTTGGGCAGATCAGGACAGTCCTTTGTCAACGACAGTACCGTCGCTAGTAACATCCACTGTTAGTGCATCAGCACCACCTTCTGCGCCAAATCCTACTGACGATGAATTGGCTGAAGAATGGTTAGCTAAGTACACAGGCACAGTATACGGACTCGGACAGTTCTGGCGTTTTGACGGGGGCTATTACCGACCATTGGCTGACATGGTTGTGAAGCAAGAAGTGCTGCAAGTGCTACAGGGGGCAAAGACCAGGCGTATTAAGCCTACTGATCGATTGGTAAAAAGCGTCGTGAGTCTAGCCGCCTATAAAGCGCTGGTGAGTGATGACCAGTGGAACTCAAATCCCGATATTCTTGTGTGCCGTAATGGTACGCTGGAAATCCCCACGCGTACTCTGCGTCCACATGATCAGAACGATTACCAAACCAGTGCCGTACCATATGATTACGATCCCGATGAAAAGGCTCCAACCTTTAGTGGCGCGTTGTCCAGATTGGGTGTAGATGTATCCAGTTTCATCATGGAGTTTGCGGGTTACAGCCTGACCACAGATACCAAGTATGAGATCGCGGTTTGGTTTCACGGACCCAGTGGTTGCGGGAAATCAACGATCATCACCGGATTCCAGGCAATGCTGGGATTTCCGTTCGATGAAAAAAATAGAAAACAGGCACAATCAGGACGGGTAGGAATCCTGGGGCTGGGTGAGATTGAGCGTAACCGTTTTGCGTTGACCAATATTCTCGGCAAAACATTGCTCATCAGTACTGAGCAACCCGTGACATTCGCACAGTCTACTCATATATTGAATGCAATTATTAGTGGTGAACCCATTACGGTTGACAGGAAATTCCGTGAACCTGTTGAGATTGTTCCCAGGGCTAAGCTCTTCTGGGCAATGAACGAAATTCCACGGATAGGCGACGCTGGCAATGGTTTGTTTCGGCGTGTGAAGGTAGTCGCCTTCCCTGCCTTGAATGGCGAACCAGATCCCAGTATTAAAAAAATGATAAAGCTTGAAGGTGCTGGTATCTTGAACATGGCACTCGATGGACTGGATCGGCTGCGAGAACGTGGGCACTTTGAGATTCCATCGGATGTAAGAGCAGCATCAGAGGAATACCAAACCATCAATGATGTGCCTAAGTTATTCATCGCGGATTGTTGTCAGACAGGACCCGACTATCGCGTTCAGTCTGCATTGCTTTATGAGGACTACCGCCTATGGTGTGAGAAGAATGGCCATAAGCCACAGTCATCCACGAGTATTGCTGGGGATTGGAAGAGACTCGGCTTTACGCAAAAAGCGATTGTTGGTCGAGTATATTGGACGGGTATAGGATTACTTGAAAAACAGGCATTGGGGATCTAGGGGGCAACTAATCAGAATGATCGCAAATGCTCTTTCGCGGTTATAGGTGGAAGTTCCAAATGACTTCCACCATAGGGCATATCTGTCGCAGATAGCCTGCAATATCGTTTCTTCAACTACGTTTGCGGTTAAGATCTATGTATTAGTGCCCGTGCCAAAGGGAGTACGCTGATGCTGGACAGACCTTTTCTCACTCAAATCGATCCGAGAGCCAAAATTAAGGGCTCGCGAGATCCGCTGGGATTACAGCCAATCTGGAGTCGGCTGGGTCGCAGGTTAGTTCGCAATCTTACCACCGTGACTACCTCGTTACGCGGTTTTACCACTCTCCTGCTTGGCTTATATATTGCGGAATGTGTGACCGAAGATGCGCCTGCAGCGGAGGATGAATTTCTGGCTGCGTTCCTGAAGTTTGAGCAACTTGCCGCCTACAGTCGTGTTGCATTGTCTCAACAGAGCGACGGAGCATACAGCGTTTACAGCGAGGACGATGAGAATGCCATCCGGGGTATTCGTCGGGTGGTTCGTAACCTGAACGAAACGAGGGGCAAGGTGGGCATCTCAGCTAATTTTGCGGAGCAGATACTGGCGAACCAAAAGACCTACGGTCTGTGGGGTCTTTATAGCGTCGCGGCACGCAATAGTGGTTGTTTGGAAGCAGGAAGCGCACGTCTGACCGCACCCACGCGTGACTTCATCGAAATGAATTACCGTTCGCGATTGCAGAGTACAGACCACAATGCTGATGTCTTCAAATTGTTCAAGAACGACTTTGCGTTTGAGCCGAAGGGCAAGCACACCAAACTAGCGCGCAATCTGGCTGAGTTACTAAGCCCGCGTGTGACAGCAATAGAACGGGAGTTCTACTACATGCATCTCATCATGTGTGCGTCAGAGCACGCTGATGACATCCAGGAGCGACTATGGAAGCAGTTTCGTAAACTGAACCCGGGATCACTAAGCTACACCGAGCTAGTACGAGTAATCGACCAAAGCCACGCAGACGGCGACGAAGTTTTATATGAGCATCTCGATCATATCCGTGCGACCGAAGCCGTCATCGCACCAGCCAGCCGCCTTTTCGGATTTCTACTCGCACAAGATGGGCAGTCGATTGACAGCATCGCGCAGGATATCCGTGCCTCATGGGGTGATGCATTGCGTCACATTCAAGTAGATCAGCTTATTACCGCGTTGAGCGTGCTTGGCGACGGGATCGACGCTGTTACCCGTGAACGTATGCATCGCTTGGCTAAGTCATTGAATAGTGGCAAATATGGCGAGACCATCGAACTCCTACTCGAGCAGAACCGTGCCGTGATGCAAGAGCGTGGCGGTAATGCATGGGTAATACTGAAGGACGGTCGCATCGACGTTCGAATGAGCGCTGAAGCCGGTAATCTACCGCCAGCAAGGGACATCCCTACCCTGTGGATGCACAACTACTTCCTCAACTCGTTAAAGCAAATCGGGTTTGAGATCGACGGGGGTGCATAGGATGAGTGTAAACATACCCGAATCTGTGCTCTCCGATGCTTTGCATGATGCCATCGCAGATCGCCGCGTGAAAGCCGCAGTGTTCTTAACCTTCCAACTCGATCCTGCTTTCTTCGAAGAGGAAATCCTACCCCTCCTGTTCACGCAATCGTTCAGCCATGTGGCGAAGGTGCGCTTGTTGCAGTTAGAGGAGGCGTTGCGTACGGTCGAACACGTGGTCGTGTACTACGACCGCCAGGGACTCACTAGTGACGCGCGACCAGCCCATCTCGATTACCGTCGTTTCGGACTGACACGCTCGACAGGATACTTCCACCCCAAGAATATTCTTATATTGCTGGAGAACCAGGAGAAGGATCAGACCTGGGAAAGCCTGCTCTTCATCACTCTCTCGGCTAACTTGACGCGTGCTGGCTGGTGGGAGAACATCGAAACTGCGCAATTCATGGAAGTGCATGCGGGTGAAGCATGTTCATACCGCGACGACTTGCTCAGGTTGGTTTCACGCATAAAGCAGGAAGATCATATCGAAGAAGATCACCTTGCGCTTGAGACCATCCGTACTTTTCTGTTGCGCCGGATAAATACGCCAGGTCAGATGCGCAGGAATGGGCGCTGGCTACCACGGGTTTACGTAGGTCAGGAACCCGTCTCCGTGTTTCTAGCCCGATTCGCACCATCAGACACGTATAACCTAGAGATCATCTCCCCTTATTTTGACGATTCGGCAGGAGCATTACGCACGTTGCTGGACGCGGTGCGACCCAAAGCAGTAAGGATTTTCTTACCCAAAGATAGGGTTGGCGCAGCTCAATGTACACCTATCTTTAACGCTATCGTCCAGCAACTCCCACGCACGGCGTGGGGGCTGTTACCGCAGGACTTGCTTAGTATGGGATCCGGCAGTGAGAGCAGCGGTGCCAGCAGGTTTGTGCATGCCAAGGTTTATCGTTTCTGGAATCAGCAAAGTGAAGTGCTATTCATTGGTTCGGTAAACCTTACTAGCTCGGCACACTCACCAGGCAACGCTGGCAACTTCGAGACTGGAGTGCTGGTGGAATCCGAAGCGAGTGGACAGCGAACTTGGTGGCTGAAGCCTTTGGATGATAACGTGCCAACGCAGTTCCACCCTGAAAGGGTAGAAGACCTGGAACCAGGAACGTCTGTTTGCGAACTGTCGTTCAGATTTGACTGGAGTAGTGAAGTATTCCAATATTACTGGGAAAGCAGGTCAGGAACCATGCCTAGTCGGGTGGCATTTAGTATGCAAGGGGTTGCCATTGGCGAAATAAACCGTATACGCATTGATGAATGGATAAGCCTGCCTGACGCATGCGCACAGCACGTGAAGCGGCAGCTTGCCTCCACGTCGTTCGTCGAGGTAAGTGCAGACGGCAACGAGCCTTTCCGTATCTTGGTGCGTGAGGAACAGATGCAGTGTAAGCCCTCCATCTATCTCACCCTTACACCCGAGGAAATCCTACATTACTGGTCGCTGCTCTCACCGGAACAGCGCGAGTTACTCTTGATAACGAAAATACTGAGCCTCTCAAGCAGTGCACAGGTCGCGGACCAGATTGGCACGTCGCTACCATTAAAAGCACAGGCTACCCTATTCGACCGGTTCGCCGGTATTTTCCATGCTTTCGGACGTCTTGAGGCTCATCTACACGAAGCACTAGGGATAGGTCGCGAATCAGAAGCTGTATATCGCCTGTTCGGGCAGAAATTCGATTCCTTGCCCTCTCTCATCGAGAAAGTCATTCAGGATGACAATGGCGACCGGGTGAACCGTTATGTGTCGTTGCTGTGCGCCGGGCAGCTGATCGATCACATACGGCGAAGATATCCCGACTTCTCGAAGCAACACCGCAAAGAAATCCACGCGTTGCAACACCAGCTTGTGGCAGTGAAGCAGATCAGGGAAGGTTTTACCTTTGACAATCCCGAACAACGCGAGTTATTTTTTGAGTGGTTTGAACGCATGTTTTTTACCCAACTGGCGAGTGCCAGAGTTGAGGTGAAGGAATGATTCACGAGATCAATATCGACACTGCGCGTGAACTACTCGACTTCTCCGGCGGTAAGTCAAGCCGCGATGTCGCTTGGGAAGGACAATTGAGGGGTGCGGTGGCACTGCACAACATCCTGGTGCGCGAGAAATTCGCTTATCTCGCCGACGAGGTTGGCATGGGCAAAACCTTCGTGGCGCTTGGCACGGTCGCACTGTTCCGGCACTTCAACCCAGGCTTCCGCGTGTTGTACATCACACCGCGCGAGAACATCCAAGATAAATGGAAGAAAGAACTGCTAAATTTTACGGCGAACAACTGGCGCATTACTGATAACCACGTGCGCTCCTATCAGGGCACGCCAGCATACCGAATCACACAGTGCAGCAGCTTGTTCGATCTAGCGCATCAGACCATGCTTGATCCTAATCAGGACCTCATTCTGCGCATGACGAGTTTCAGTTTTGGACTATCGAACGACATTAGTCAATGGACGCGCAAGCGCGATGAGTTACTGAGAGAAGTGCCTTTCTTAAAAGAAGGGGTCTTCAAGTTATACGACAAGGAGCGATTCAAAGAGCACTACGCTCGTGCCATTAATACCGTACTGCCACATTTCGACTTGGTTGTGGTGGACGAAGCTCACAATCTTAAGCACGGACTGAGCGCTAGTAGTGCCACACGCAACCGATTGATCGCGCATATTCTCGGACATCCCCAGGGATGCCATTCGGATTTCCCCAACTATGGGATGCGATACGATCGCGTACTATTGCTGTCAGCGACGCCTCTAGAGAATGATTATCGACAACTATGGAACCAACTCGACTTGTTTAACTTTGGCGAACGCTATCCAGTATTGATCGATCCAAAAGCCAGCGAGTACCAGAAAGAACAGGCAGCCGGTACATTCCTCATCCGCCGGTTAACAGGATTGAAGATTAACGGGGAAGTGCATACTAAAAACATGTACCGTCGTGAATGGCGCGGTGGGGGTGTCGTGATGCACGATCGACCATTACAGGTTCCTGACGATAAACAGCGCCTTATTGTTGCCCTTGTGCAGAAGAAGGTAGCCGAAGTGATCAGCAGCGACGAATTCAACAATAGCTTTCAGATAGGCATGCTCGCTTCATTTGAGAGTTTCATGCAGACTGCCAAAGTAGCAAGATCGGATGCAGACGAGTTTGCCACATTTGACGATACAGATCAGACCACCGACGATGCAGAGAAAGAAGGCATCGACGTTCCGTCCATCAACAAGCTTGCGTTTTCCTATCTCAACACATTCGGCACCAGCCTACCTCATCCGAAGATGGATGCCGTAGCCGTAAGCCTGCGGGACAACTTCGACAGTGGAGAGAAGACGTTGATCTTTGTACGACGCGTAATGAGCGTAGTCGACTTGCGCGAGAAGCTGAATCGTTACTACGATGAGTGGTTGAGAGGCTACCTGCTAGCGGGTCTACTCCCGGCACAGCAACAGGAGTTCGTATCTTTGTTCGGTCAGTACACAGAGGAACGTAAGAGCAGGGATGATCGGTTACGTGTGCAGGCTTCACCGGATAGGGAACTCATCTCAAGTATCCAAGCAGACCCAGTGCTGGATGACGAGGGCGATAACGACAATTTCTTCGCCTGGTTCTTCCGCGGAGAGGGACCCAAGGGAGTCTTCTCCGGAGCAGCGTTTAATCGTAACCGGCTAGTAAGTGAAGGCTCGGCGTACTCCACGTTGTTTGAAGACAACTATGTTACTTGGTTAATGGGCGAGTCTGGCAGTACACCCAACGCGATTGCCGTGCAGTTGGGACTGCCTACCGAAGAAACCGCGGCTCTCTTGCGTAGCTTAGCATATGCGTTTTTTCGTCACGAGTCTAAACAACAAGAGTTTCGGCGTAAGCGCGTCTTCGAAGCCTACCAGAAAGCCGCGTTAATGTTACTGAGTGAACGGGCTAGCAATTTAGACTTGCGGCATCGCGCACAGATCGTGCTGCGTGAACGCTTTAATCCACCAAAGCCGCATACTGAGAGTCCTCCTAGCAGCTTTCCAGAACCCGATGAACACCTGGCTACACGCACGGTCTTTACCGAATTGGTCAAGCGACCGGCATTGTGCAAAGCCTTATGGCCAGAAGAAGCTGACGATGACTTCGCTAGGCAGTTCCGTCGGCGTGATCAACGGCGCGAGTTGCTTTCAGCCGCCGCACGGTTAGGGCACCCACTAATCGACCTGTGGCTACTTGCTGCCAAGCGGCTAGATTCGCTTAGAGCAGGGGCACAAGATCGCACGGAGGACCGAGCCAGCGAGTTGATCCGAGACTACCTCGACCTACTCGAACAGCAGCAGGCTCAAAGCGAGCGACTCTACACCGCTTACCGCGAATTAGCAGAGATCGCCAGTCACTTCGACTTGATCATCGCTGTAAACTTCCCGGAAATCAGGACTGACCGGACGCTGGACGAACTGCGTAAGTATTTCGGCGCCATCATGGCACGCCAAACTCCAGTGGGTGGTATGTATGGCGGTGTAAATAAAAGCATGGTACGTCAGTTCCGTATGCCCGGCTACCCGCTCATTCTAGTTACCACCGAGGTGCTACAGGAGGGCGAAGACTTGCATACGTTCTGCTCACATGTGGTGCATTACGGCATTTCGTGGACACCGTCCTCTATGGAGCAGCGCACAGGTCGGATTGACCGCATTCACTCGCAGACCCAACGTCGGCTGGACAACCGTGATTCTGTGCACCCGGATGAGTTGTTGCAGGTGTATTACCCGCACCTGACCGATACGGTGGAGAGGCTTCAGGTAGAGCGCGTGTACGAGCGCATGAACCGCTTCATCCGCATGATGCACCGGAACCTTGCTGGCGAGCGAGTGACAGACAGCCGCGTAAGCACACTGCATGATTTCGTGCTACCACCGCGAGATATTGAGCCCATCACCGAGCCAATCCAGACTGCATACCCAGTAAAGGAGGAATGGCTGCGCCACGATTTGCCACTCGAGCGCACGAATGAGGCTGCCAATGCTCGAGCAGCATTGGCGCATTTCGCGGCGATGATAGACGCGCTTGAGACAGCTGTGCAGGTACAACGCCAAACACTGGGTGAGTCATGGGCATACGCCGGCACTGTGTACGTATTGCCGAATAACCAATTGGTAGCTCCGGGTGGAGACACGAACTCGGTCCGGCAACAGCCGTTACGACTCACAGTGCGCTCTATGGCTGGGAACGGTCACTTGATATTACGCTGCATCAGTCCCATTGGCACCGTGGAAATGAGTAGTGCTGAACGAGCGAAAACTATACAAGACTGCCATACGCGCGTTGGCTTTGGTAAATTGTGCGCTGCACCGAGTAGCCTGACGAACACTGTGAATCTAAGCATCCAGGCGGATCTGCTGTTCCATCCCACCACTACACAGGTACTTGAGGTCATTGATCTGGTGACCCGAACAGCGTGTTCAGCAGACGCGCTGGAGCAACACTTACTGCCTGGCAACGACCAAGCGATTGAGGCTGTGAACGATCAACTCGCGGAGAATTCCGATGGATGAACGACTCGGCATGCTCAGAGAAGTGGTAAAGCAGACAAATCGGGCGCAGCGTGATGGGCATACTAAATATCGCCTGGAATTAGAACCTTTTGGCGAACTAGTGAGGGTGGTATTTAACAACAACAGGCACCAGGACATCACAATCGAGGAAGACGGGGATTATTACGTGATGACCTCGATGGTGATGGGGGCACAGCGCGTTCAGAATATGGGAGTGGATGAGGTGTTTTTACCTTGGCTGTGGGAGCGCAATGCCCATATTGACATTGTGGCATTCACACTGGATAAGAAAGGGCGTTTGGTGGGTCGTACCACTCACCTGAAGCAGACAATGGATCAAGAGGAACTGCGCTTATACATTGAGATATTGGCGCGAGAATGCGACCTGCTGGAATACCAACTCACCGGCATTGATACACAATAAGCAGCTCATGCGAGTGGTGGATATTGAGCATTAGGTTTTCGCTCCTAACGCGGCGGACAATTCGCGGTTTACACACCTGCTCGTCACGTTGATCATCGCAACGGCAGTCGCACACGTGCTGGTTGCGTTTGTCTATTAATCGTTATCCCACTTCAGATCGCAGCGAATCAGATGCTGAAAGTGGTTATGCAGATCCGAGCAGAGCATATCAGCTCAATCTGATGGCTAAGTTAGCGACAAAACAACAAATAATGCATCACATTATGTAGATGCTGTTAATGTGAAAGTGGGGAGTGTCTAGCATCAGATAGATACGAAGTCGGATAGCGCCCCGTCCGTCGAAAGTTGGCACCATCCACCACCATTTGCACTGCCTGCTCCAGTATCTCAGCATCGTATCCCATGGCTTTCGGGTCCGGCGTGCAGTGTCGTTGACACCTCTTGCAGTAATACACTTAGCTCCCACTGGGATTCGCTCCTGCTTTGACCGTCTTCTCGCTTTCACAATGTGTACACTTCATGAACGCTATTCTAGTCACTCCCAAAGCGCACAAGGTCCCCGTCGGGGTCGAGAACACAGATCGAGGGGATATTGCCCTCAGGTATGGATTTCTGGCGCCGAGCTTCGCGCAACAGGTTTTCAGCTGTAAATACCGAAGGCACTTTGTAGTATTTATTCGCTACGATTGGCGAGTTGTGATCTGGCATTATTACTCTACAACGTGCTCTAAAGATATGTCGTTCTTGTAGGCGCCGACTCGTGCTCCCCGTCGAATAACATCAGGTGATGACAGGGATACCCAACCCCTTGCCTCCGATTGTTAAAGCTAGCCGCAGCATCTCACGTCTAATCCCCCTGGGCGCCAGCCACCACTGCTCGAACAGAACCTTGCCCAGGTGCCACGACCTACCCATCGTGCGTAGTTGAATCTGTGGCGATGGCTCCGCATAGAAATTCCCGAATGCGAAACCAGCCAACCCCTCTCCGGCCTCAAGCATGCAATAGCCAACGCCGGGAGACGCATCTTCGGCATGCGTACCAATGATCTCAGATGCGATGCGGTGTGCCACAACCTCTGCCTGTGCGTGCGCGAACACACCTGCTTTCGGCAACATGAGCGGTACATCCGTTTTCCACCGACCAGGTAACGATATGGCCGTCACATCGCCCAACGCGAACACGTTTTCACGCATCGTCTGTAATGTCATACGATCCACCGGGATCCAACCTGCGTCGTTCGCCAACCCTGCATCACGCAAGATCTGTGGACCACGGTGCGGTGGGATGGTGACGAGTAGATCGTATCTGAAAGACTCATTGCCATCGAAAGACAACTCGCGTGCCGCCGAGTCAACTTTTGTCAACTTATGCCGGGCGTGAAATTCAA
>Ga0351944_1039_pt1 | contig 15453 bp, 15 predicted proteins | sample BONcelT113001F13_FD_205820 | JGI IMG/M metagenome (GOLD analysis project Ga0351944, IMG submission 205820) | Enriched cells from coal bed in the Powder River Basin, Montana, United States - BONCAT cells T11 rep3 HSBNCT.T11.300.1.F13 ... | reverse complement strand
AATTGTGGGAGTGGTTAATCATTAGGGAATAACTGATCAATATGTATGTTGTATCGATTGAGTGTTGTAATTGTATTTCAATTTGTTCATTCCCATAATTGGCTGGTGTCAATCACTTTTATAAATTCTTTGGCATGATCCCTGGTTGTGGTGTTGGAATCGTATTTATATGTTTCATAAACAATTGATGGTATTCCTGCTTTGATTAATGGGATGGTAACATATTCTGTGCTTGAAGGATCTGATGGGTAGTAATAGTTCATCCAGGAGATTTTATTGGCCAGTTCACGGGCAATGGAGAGGGATTTATTTTCAGTGGTTGGGACGAAGACAAATCTGGTTACTGCGTAACTCCCATTACTGGAATGAACATCAACTGCCAGCTGGTAATGATTGTTAATTATATCGGGTACCACGTATTTATTTGCCAGTTCTTGGCCGTTCATACGTTCTGCTGGATAATTGTTCTGGTGTAATGGGGCATTGATTATGTACAGATAATATTTTTTTTCAAGAGAGGCATCATTTTCACGTAATGATTCTATCATTGCTTGATGTGCACCGGATTCCCGGGGATGCACCCCTACAATGTAAGCTACAGTAACATTGGAACTGATATTTCCATAAGGTCCCTCTTTCATCACTGTAGAGTCATTGGTTTGGCCCAGAACTACCGAAGATACCTGGGACGAGTTGTTGTTGCTTAGGGTAGGAGTCCCGTTTAGGGATACAGTCAGCAGAATTGAGGAAAAAACCAGGATAATCACCGCACACCCTGATATGATCAGTTTTCCCTTTGTTTCAAGGCTTATAAATCTTTTAAATCCTTCAATGAGAGGTTCGGATTTTTTACTTTGCTTTTGAAGTTTTTTGTTGTCTGTATTTGGTTTAAACGGAATTCTCATGTTCTGCCCTTTTTAAAATCATTAAAATTTTTAGAATTTCTTATAAAAAATCATAATAAGATTTTTGGAGTATTTATGGGTAATCAGATTGATCTGCTATAAATTAACTTCTCTATTATTTTTGAAGTGGAATTAACAAATTTTTTCCTCATTTCTGTTGTTTTGACAATTGTTGTCTAGACAATAACTTTATATTATTATAGATGTAGATGTATGTGTATTAAAAAAATATGAGGGGTACTAAAATGGAAGATATTGATTTACATCTGCGGAATAAAATGGGTGATTTAGAGATTCAGCTGGAAATATTTCTTTCTATTATTTGCAGGAATCATCTTGTCTTCACAAATCGAAAAGCAAAAAGATTAAACATTAAAGGCAGGCACATTCCATGTTTAATGTTGATTTCGGATTGTCCCGGAATTACGCAGGATGAAATTGCATACATACATCAAATAGATAAAGGATTTATTGCACGTATAGTGAAAGAACTGGAAGATGATGAATTTTTATGCCGTACCATTGACCCTGAAAACCGTCGTAAATATCATATTTCCTTAACCGAAAAGGGAAAGGACATCATACCCAAAATTAAGGATATTGATGAGGAATGGAAAGAGGTAGTTTGTGAAGGTTTAAACGAAGATGAAATTTCTAAATTAATGGAATTTATGAATTTACTAGCTGAAAACAGTATTGAAAAAATTAGAAATCGTACTTAATCCATTATAACAGATTAAAATTGGAAAATTTTAAATTAACAAGAGATGTATTTAAATGCAGAGGAATAAATCAACACAATCAACTCCAAATGATTCTACGGATTATGGTAAGACAGAAGGAGTCATTACAATTCTTGGTGACCCTAAAAAAGCCCTGGTTAAACTTTCAGGTCCTATGATCATTTCAATGATCTTAATGTCACTTTACAATATCGTTAACGCAATTTGGGTTGCTGGTCTTGGCGGAGATGCATTAGCAGCAGTTGGATTTGTAACCCCTTTATACTTGATACTTGTGGGGTTAAATAATGGTTTAGGAGCGGGCGCAGCTTCTGCGATATCACGTTATATAGGTGCAAACAATAAAAAATCTGCAAATAATGCTGCTATGCATACACTAGTTCTTACAATGGGTATTTCACTTATCTTGACTGTAGTTCTGCTGGTATTTCTTGAACCAATACTCATCCTTTTTGGTGCAGGAAGTACATTAGATCTTGCAATTCAGTATGCACAGGTTATCATTCTGGGAACCATCTTAATGCTATTTGTAGGTGCAGCTTATGGCATACTTCGTGCAGAGGGTGATGTCAAAAGAGCGATGTATGCAATGGTATTATCCTCAGTTGTGAACATGGTCCTTGACCCTATACTCATTTACGTTGCAGGTTGGGGAATTTCAGGGGCAGCATGGGGTACATTTATATCCACAGCATTAGTAGCTGTTATTTTGGTATACTGGCTATTTGTAAAGAGGAACACCTATATTTCTTTCTCATTTAAGGATTTTATACCGGATAGAACCATCACTAAAAATATTTTAGGAGTGGGACTACCAGCAAGTGTTGAATTCCTCGTGATATCAATTCTTTCAATTGTTCTTAATGCCATTCTGGTCATGGTTGCAGGAACAGATGCAGTTGCAGTTTATACTACTGGTTGGAGGGTAGTGATGTTTGCCATGGCACCAATAATAGGTATAGGAACTGCCCTGATTACAGTTGTTGGTGCTTCATATGGAGCTAAAAAATATGGAACTCTCTCTATGATATATAAGTACTCTTTGAAGATCGGACTTCTTGTAGTGGCATTAACCAGTATTTTATTATATGTATTTGCAGATTATATTGCCATGTTATTCACTTACAGTTCCACAAGTGCATATTTATCACCCACAATTGCTTCATTCATCCAGTATACATGTGACTAATAATTTAGGCTAATTTCAGAGATTTTGCATTTCAAATCGATTTCATACTTTGTTATTAGTTGTGTTAATGAATAAATTAATAAGTTACAGATTAAAAGTAGTATTTCGATCTTTTGGATCTTTTTAAAATTAGATTTTTTTTAGGGTGAATAGATAATTAGGGTGAATAATATTTTATGATCTACTCTTCATAGGCCCCCTAAAATTTTTTATCCCGAAATTTTTTCATAATCTAAAACTTCAAAACCTGTCTTGCGGAATATCCCTCCTTTTCAAACTTTGAGTTTAAAAATTCAACTTTCTCCAGATCCACCCTGATGAGTTTGAGATCCAATGGAAGTGATCGGATGTAATCCATGTTAAGACCCTTCATTTCTATGGCCTGTTGGTATTCCCCCAGCTCTTCCACCATGATTGCCTGTCCCGTGATTTGCATCCCTAAAAGGTTATTCATATCAGTGTAATCTTCGTATACTGCTACTGAAACCCTGGAATTGGAAAGTAAGTTGGCAAACTTCCGCCCACCCTCACTGAGAATATAGAGATGCCCCTGATGGTAGTTGTATTCCAGTGGAGTGGCACGTACCCGACCCTGTGAGCTGGTGGCCAGGGTGCAGGTGTTGTGTTGTTTTAAAAATTCTTCAACTTCTTTGCGAAGTTCTGGCACGGGGAGTTCATCTAAAAGTCCGTCCCTTATGTCAATAAGGCGCAACGCCCATTCCACAACTTCTTTATCACTGAATAAGTCCATTCCCTGGGAGGGTAATCCTTCCCGGGAAATATATTCCTTGAGTGCCTCATAATCCCGGTCATTCAAACGATCCATTTCCAGGCGACCTCCCAGAACACCCAGTTCAAGAACATTACCCCCTAAACTATCTTCCACTTCCCTGAGAACACGCAGACCTTCAGAACCATTAAGACATGTACAAAAAAGGGCTATGCTTTTTTCATCAAGCCATTCTCGCTCATTATCAAGAAAAATTTGCAGTTTAGGGTGGATCTTCCCATTATAGATAGGGGTACCTATTACTATAAAATCAAAGTCACGAAATCCCTCACCAAACCGTGAAACAGGATAACGTCGGGAGGGACCCAGAATAAGTGAAATTATGTTAGCTGCTTCCCAGGTAGATCCATACCGGCTTTCATATAAAATAAGGGTTTTAATCAATAATAACTCCCCCTTGCACGTTTATTAAAGATTTTACGCACCTTATACCCTTGAAACGTTTCATAGAAATTTCCCCCCATAAATTCCCCTCTAAAAAAAAAGGGGGAAATGGGATTTTATTTTAACAATCCCCTATATATTTAAACAATACCCATTATTCTACCTGGAAGTTTTTGACAATCACGTCAAAATAGGGTTTAGATGCATTAGTATCTGCACCACCACCCGTGGCAAAGAGAATAAGGTACAATGAATCGTTCTTCTCGAAATCAACAAGTCGAGCATAGGTATTGTTTCCAAGAGTATCCTTTCCAGAGTAGCTAATATCACTGGCACTGACACCTGCGATGTTGATGGTTGTGTTGGTAGCATTCTGACCGGATTGCTCGGCCTGGGTTATAAGTTCCTGTCTGGTTTGAGTCATGTTGTTATCAGAGGTCTTGGGGAGTTTAAGTATTAACACCACACTGCCTTTGGTACCGTTGGTGGATAGGAACTCAGAATTAGCAACCATTATCTGAGTAGAATTGTTGCTAACCTGACTGGTCACATTCCAAGTATCCGGGTACTGGAATGATATTCCACTTGCCGAAAAATTTTTTGTGGTAATTGTAGGAGAGGTGGTACATCCTGAAATCAGGACCACCACTGCCAGTAAAGCTAGTAAAACTAAATATTTCTTCAAATTTCTTACCCCCATTGTATGAATTATAGAATAAATTAATAATTATAGCTATATATGGTCTTAACAACCATAAATAATGATGGTAATTAAATAATTTCAAACAAGTTACCTGAAAAATCAAAAATTCAGAAATAAATCAAAATCACAATTAAATCCATAAATTACCTTTGTGGAGTCCACATATGACTTATGAAGTTGAAAATAACCCTCAAAAACTTAAAGAAAAACTCTTGGAAAATTATCAGGATAAATCACTGGAAGACTTGGAGTATGGGGAAGAGATAGATACTAAATGCGGTTCCTGTTACCGTTTCACCACTCATGAGAAGTTAGAAATCAAAACTCTCAAGGAGAAAATGGTTAATGAATGTTTGATCAGTGATTTGAAATTGATTAAAGGAATTGGTGAATCTAAAGAAAGAAAACTTAAAAGTGATGGATTTACCTCCCTGGATGATCTGAGGGATCATCCTGTTTACAGCACCAGCGCCTGTGAATTTTTAGAAAAAATGGAAACATCAGACATTTGCGCCCTCTCAGACTGGATATCAACCAGGTACTCCCCGTCCCATCCACTTAACCTTCTTTTGTCCTCCCTGTCCGGTACTGAGAACATGCTTTTCATGGATATTGAAACCCTCGGTCTTAAAGACGTGCCATTGATCCTTATTGGGGTTGCAGAGGGAAATGAAGATGGTTTGACCATAAATCAGTATTTGTTAAGGAATTTGAAGGAGGAAAAAGCAGCACTGGAGGGTTTTCTATCTCACCAGAATAGTGATAATGTTTACGTTACCTTTAATGGGCGTAGCTTTGATGTGCCATTCATTAAAAGCAGGATGCGTTTTCATCATCTGAAAAAAAGTATCAACACCCAACACCTGGATCTTCTCCACTTTTCCCGGCGCCAGTGGAATGACCAGCTTCCCAATTGCAGGTTGCAGACCCTGGAAAAACATCTTTTCGGTGTTGAGAGGTGTGATGATGTTCCCAGTAGTAAGGTTCCTGATTTCTATCTCACCTACCGTGAAACAGGCAACATCGGCCCATTAGTGCCTATAATCGAGCACAACCGAGAAGATGTGGTTACCCTGGCCAGAATACTCTCCTTACTCCATCAGTGCTCAGATTTTTAGAGGACATATATAGTGATCCGTATTTTAAATCGTCAAATCCTTGAAATCGTTAGTCACACCACTTGAATCATTTAGTCCTTAAAAATTAGTTTAAATATGATTCCTAATAACTCTATAAATAGTCTAATCTAATACTTTTAACAGCTTCTTCAGTGGAAGGGTGTTTACAATATCCTTTTTCTCAGCCCATCCCCTGCGTGCGGTGGCCACACCCAGTTCCATACAATTTAAATCAGCGATATGATGACTATCAGTGCTCACTGCTAAGTGGCATCCGTATTCTCCTGCCATTTTAACATGAATATCCTTCAAATCCAGTCTTTTAGGTTGTGAGTTCACTTCCAGAATGGTTCCTGTTTCACTGGCCTTCTGGAACAATTGTTCAATATCCAATTTATAGGGCTGCCTTTCTTTTAGCTTCCGACCGGTGGGATGGGCTAATATATTCACGTGTTCATTTTCCAGTGCCATTAAAATCCTTTCACGCATCTTTTCAGGATCTTGTCTGAGATCGTAGTGCACTGCAGCTACCACTAGATCCATCTCGTTTAGAATATCACCCGATATGTCCAGATTACCATATGAATCTAGATTAACCTCCGCACCCTTCAATATGGTTATACCCTCAATTTCTGAGTTGATTTTGTTGATTTCATTCATCTGTTGGGTTAATCTTTTCTCATCCAGGCCCCGGGCCACTGGCAGGTGGGTGTGGTCGGTTATGGCCAGGTACTCATATCCCAGCTGGGATGCTTTATTAGCCATTTCCAGGATACTTGCTTTACCATCACTCCATGTGGTGTGTATGTGCAGATCACCTTTAATATCATTATAATTAACCAGGTCAGGGAGTTTACCTTGCTGGGCTGCTTCGATTTCACCGGTGTTCTCCCGAAGTTCCGGTGTAATGTAATCCAGTCCCAGTACCCTGAAAACATCACTCTCTGTTTTACCGGCCAGGCGTTCTGCTCCCTGGAAGACACCGTACTCATTGAGTTTCATGTTACGAGATATGGCGATTTTCCTTAGACTGATGTTTAATTCGCGTGAACCAGTGAAGTAAACCATTGCTGAACCAAAATCAGCCTCTTTAAAGACCCGAATATCTGCATCCATTCCATTGTAGAGTCTTACTGTTGACTTGGAATGTCCTCTGACTATTACATCATCAACCAGATCCATCTGTGTAAAAAAATCCATTACTTCATCCGGATGTCTGGTTACAGTGAGTACGTCAATATCTCCCACAGTTTCCTTCCTGCGTCGGATGGAGCCAGCGATTTCCACCTGATCAACCACATCCAGGTCACCTAATCTCTGTTTGAGCTCACAAGCCAAGGGTAAGACATACCCTAACAACTGCCTTCCTGTACTTTTACGGGCGAATTCCAGATTCTGGAGAATTTTAGCTTCAGTTTTAGCACCCATACCATTTAATCTACGGATATGATGACGTTTAGCCTCTCTTTCCAGGTCATCCAAGTTTTTAATCCCCAGTTCCTGATAGAGGAGTTTTATCTTCTTGGGACCTAATCCCTCCACCGACATCAGCGAATCCAGGTCCAGTGGAAATTCGTCTTTTAAGTTTTCCAGGTATTCCAATCTTCCGGTTTCTAGTATCTCCTCAATTTTATCATGTATATGTTTACCTATCCCGGGTAGCTCCTCCAGTTTTCCCTGTTTTCCTATATCAGTTATGTCCACACTGAGGGTTTCCACGGTGTGGGCTGCTCTGCGGTAGGCTTTGGTCCTGAAATCAGCACCATCCATCTCCAAATAGTCTGCCACACGGTGGAGTATGGAGGCAACTTTATGATTCTGCATAGGATTTTATTATGTGCCTGATGCCTAAAATTTTTTTAGATTAACCAGTTATAACAGAGAATTGAATCATTACAAGATAATTAATCATCGACGATAAATTAATCATTAAAATACAATTAAATAGATTATTGCTGATTTTTATCCTTATTTCCACCGGCCATGGAGGCCAGTACTCCTAAAAAGCTCAAAATGGCGAATATGGCAAATGATATCCTGGTGCTGGTGATGAATTCTGGATATATCTGAGGAGTTATGGTGGAACTGCCCAGAACCAGAACCAGAACCAGCAGAACCACTCCCATGCCAGACATCTGCCCCAGGACACGCATGGTAGTCACTGTGGTGGAGGCCACTCCATAAAGGTGGGATTCCACACTGCCCATTATGGCATTGGTGTTGGGTGAAGAGAAATTGGCAAACCCCAAACCCAGAAGGCCCAGACCAATAACAATCATCATCATACTGGTTTCTGCTCCCAAAAAAGCAAATAATACACATCCAATGGTGTTGAGGACCATTCCAAATGCAGCCACCTTCCGGGGTTCGATTATATCCGATATTTTCCCAGCCAGGGGTGAGAAAATCATCATCATTACCGGTTGCACCGAGAGGACAATCCCCGCCCACTGTGGATCCAGTCCTTTAATGTACTGCAGGTAGAGGCTCAGGATGAATACAATAGGTGCAGCAGAACAGTAGCTGATGAATGCTGCCAGATTGTAGAGGGTGAAACTCCGGTTTTTGAAAATACCAACATCCAGAACCGGGCTCTCCATCCGGCTTTCTATTATATAAAATAAGATTAACCCCACCACACCTCCTAAAATAAGGTAAAATCCCATAGTTTCTGGTAAAATTGATAGACCGTACATCAAGGTTACCAGTGTGAATCCTAAAATGATTGATCCAATAATATCAAATGATTTTCCACTTGCTTCAGCCCATTCACCTTCCACCCGGGTTACGGCAAGGGTGGCCAGGATTCCCAGGGGCACGTTAAAGAAGAATATACTTCTCCATCCGAAATATTCTGTTAAGAAACCCCCTAAAACCGGACCCAGAAAAAGTCCCAGAAATGCTCCGGTTATGGTTATGCCCAGTGCTTTCCCACGATCACTTGCAGGGAAGATGGAAGCTATGATGGCAAAAAGGTTGCCGAAGATCATGGCACTGCCTGCGCCCTGTAAAACCCGAAATACCAGGAGCATGTCAATTGAAAAGGATAATGTAGCTAAAAAGGATGATACAGTGAATAGTATTATTCCATAGGTGAAAATTCTTTTTCTACCATAAATATCAGCGATTCTGCCGAAAGGAACCAGACAGACAGCCAGGGCAAGAAGATAAGCCGTTGGGATCCAGCCCAGGAGTATGGCTGTGGCAGTAAATTCACTTCCAATTGAAGGCAGGGCTATGTTGATGGATGATCCCACAAAAGGGGTTAAAAATGAGGTTAAAACCGCCACCATCAGGGCATATTTTCGGGGAGAAATGGACATAATAGGATACCAAAAGTGTTATTTCATCATTACAAACATATTATTATATTAATTTGTTTATCTTTTTTAGATGATAAACATTACAAAAAAAGGGAAAAACTAATTAATCATTCCCTTCTCTGAACAAATGCTTTAAAAAGGGGCAGTTAATGGGTAATCCTTATTAAAATAACTTAAAAAAATTAAGGAATATTTTAAAAGGGAGGAGTGTGTTCTGTGACTGAAAATAATAAAAAGGCAACTTTTGGGGCTGGTTGTTTCTGGGGAGTGGAAGATGCCTTCAGGAAACTGGAAGGAGTAGTTGAAACCGCAGTAGGTTATGCTGGTGGGGATTATGATAATCCCTCATATCAGGACGTTTGCTCAGGAGTTACGGGTCATGCTGAAGTGGTTGAAGTTACCTATGACCCCGAAATTGTTTCCTACACAGAATTACTGGATCTTTTCTGGAATATCCACAATCCCAGCACTTTAAACCGACAAGGGCCCGATATTGGAGCCCAGTACAGGTCAGTTATCTTTTATCATGACCATGAACAGGAGAAACTAGCCCGTGAGAGTAGGGAAAAAATGGATGCATCTGGACGCTACCCTGGGAAGATTGTAACTGAAATCAAACCAGCACCCACTTTCTGGAGGGCGGAAGAGTATCATCAGCAGTATATAGAAAAAACTGGCCAAAAAGGTTGTCATTTTTAAAATAGGAATAATATTGTCAATTAATGACTAATATTGTCAATAAACGGATTATTCCATCTAAGATGTTAACTTCCAGAAGTATTCTGTACTTCCAGAAGGTGTTCTGTACTCAGAGGGTGTTCTGGTTATAAACCAAATAAATCCTTTAGGTTAACGAGCTTATCCCCTCCATGTATAAATCTGGGTGGTATGCTCCTTTGAATAGAACCCTTAACTCCCAGTAGTTCTTCCATTTGAGGTGAAACTGCATGATAATGCCTGCCAATCTTATTCAACTTTTTTTGACTGATTAAGATGGCTTTATCAAGTATTTTACTTCTTTCAGGATCTCCCACCACAAGTACCATTTCACCGATGTCTGAATCGCGTTTAAGATGGGAATTATTAGGATATTTCTGTTTGATCCTCCTCATTTTACTGGAGGAACTGTTATGAGAATCCACAATCAACATTACAGTGAAATAACCAATTATATAAAGGGCTTCAGGATGTTCGGACTTCTGGTAAGGGGTGAGACCTGCGTAAAATACTAGAATATCTCCCGGTTCTAGTTTCAACAGGCAACCTGCCTTCTTACCAACATCACCATAGGTGAAGGTGGTAAATTCCGGATCCAGGTGCACTTTCCGGTCAACCACCCCTGGTGGAAGGTAATCCGAAAGAGGCTTTCCTTTTCTACCTGTTAAATCAACATAGGTGCGTTTTTCCCTTGATTTTTCATCTTTTTCTGATAGGGGTATGTATTCAAAACTTCCATCAGGGAAGATAGGAGATAGGATTCCATCACTGGATTTGTCAATTCCCACCCTCAGTAACATGGCTTTCATGGTTTCCTTTTGCACAAATGATTTTCCATTTAAATATCCCAATTCAAGGATATCTCATTTTATATTAGAAATATACCGACATTCCTTAATATAAATCTACATAATTAGAAAATCTACATAATTAGAATTCTATGAGTAATTATTTGAAAATTTGTAATGAAAATTTGGGTAATTATTTGAAAATCCATGAGTAATCATAAATTCTATAATTAAGACATTTTATAATAAATGGGAGATAAACTGCACACATTGAATTTGTTTAGATCCTTTATAATCCTATATAGAACCATATATAATTGGAAGGTTAGGTTTTAAAATGGAAAAAATTTTAAAGTTCTTTGAAAATGATCGTTTTGCCGATCTAAGTAACATTGAAGTGGTCAGTATTTCCCCTGGAAAAGCCACCACCACCATGGAAGTGGAAGAAATGCACCTTAATGGGGTGGGAACTGTTCATGGGGGTGCATTATTTACCCTTGCTGACTTTACCTTTGCTCTGGCAGCTAATTCACACGGTACAGTTACTGTGGCTATAAACGCTAACATATCCTATTTTAAAGCTGTCAGTAGTGGATTGTTACATGCTGAAGCCCGTGAACTGTCCAGTGGTGGTAGGATTGCCAGTTACACTGTGGATATATACGATGAGGCACGTGACCTGGTGGCAGTCTTTCAGGGCATGGCTTACCGTAAGAAGGAAAAGATCAGTGATTTTATTGATGTTTACTGATTTAAATGGATATTTCCTGATTTATAGATGTTTCCTGATTTATAGATGTTTCCTGATTTAATTGATGTTACAATATTCAATGCTATATTAAAGAATTTCCATATTCAAATAATCGTGGGGTGTTATTTTGGATAAAGAAGATATAATTGCCATGTTGAATGATGATTTCGTGAGAGAGTTGGAAGCAACCATGGTTTATGTGCAGAATTCATTTTTAATGGAGGACTGTGATCCCAGTCGTGTGACCGAGGCCATATCTGTGGATGAAATGAGACATATGTGGTGGTTGGCAGACCTTATTACTAAAAGAGGGGGTAAGCCAACTATGGAACATAAGGAACTGAATTTTGGTGGTGACAACCTTGAAGAAATGCTCCATCGGCAGATCCAACTCGAATCAGAGGGTATTGATATTTACACCCACCAAATTGAGGTCATTGATGATGAGGAAGTGGTGGGAGTCCTGAAACACATAAGAGATGAGGAAAGACGTCATCGTAAGGAATTCCGTGAAAGATTAGATAATCTAAAGGATTAAAAATAATTTAAATAATTTAAAGACAGATTTATGAATTATAAGATAATTTAAAGAAATATAAGCCATATTTGGAGAGATTAACAGTTAATTAACAGCCTGAAATTGGACTGAGAATTGGATATTTAATCCTTCATTTAAGTATACTCAGATGTGTAGATGGTAAAATAATATGAAACTTACTCCTAAAGAAGTTGATGAACTTCAAGAGAAATTATTAATTGTTCACCGGTTTATTTCCCAGGAAAAAAAGTTTAAAAGCTTTTATTACCAGGGAATAGATGTTAAAAAGAGTATCAATGATGATCAGGGCATGATAAGCAAACTCATGGAACTGGATGATGCTGAGGAACTTTTAAAAAACTGCATAATGGAACTGGAAGATATGAAACGCGATGGACAATCATTCACCCCTGCAGAATTCCATGAATTCCTCATTGACCAGGATTGGCAATTACTTTACAAAAAATATGGTATGAAAACCTCAGAGGATGTGGGAAAACTTGATCTGGAAATGTTTTTAGAACTTTTATAAATAGTCTAGATTTAATAATAGTTTAGATTGACGTTTGTTTTTAGAATGTTAGATAAATTAAAACAGATTGTTTAAGATAGAAGATAGTTTAGGACTTTCCTTAATATTTTAAAGTCTCAAATAATATTTATCTCCCAAATACTTTAATACTTTTTTTCATGTAATCTAGTATTTTAATGTAATTTTATCCATCCTAATGACCATTTCCGGGGTTACCACCATGTTAATCCGCTCATCATGTTCCTCGGTGGGAACATGATCCACTATCTGCATTGGATGCACCGGACTGCAGAGGGGTGTTTTCCCACCAATAATCTCCTCTCTGGATAGGAATGCTATTTCCTGATCAGCAAATCCCCTTCCTTTTCCAAGCCGATTCCCCTCTAGATCAACTCCCAGAGAACCCTCCACCACCAGATCAATCCGAGGGAAGTTAATGATCATTTCCCCCAGTTTAAACGCCCCTTCAATGGTGGAAGCTTTTTTTTCATTGCCACTGACTTTCACGGGATCCAGGAGAATATATCCATTTTTTAGTTTAGGGGTGGCCATCACCAGAACCTTACCATCCAGAAGTACGTTTTCACGCACATCCTTCAAGCTTGAATCCGGACTGGAAAAGACTGTTTCTGAATTCTGCCACTCTAAGGTATTCCTCAATCTTAGAGCAGCCATATATGCTCCTTCAAAGTCAGGAATTCTTCCGAAGCATGATTTGGAGGTTCTTAAAAGATCATTATCCTCAAAAACTCCCCATATCATCTTTCTAAGTTTCTGCTTATCCTCAACTTGCATTACATTTACTTTATGAGTTATATCTAATAAATACTTGAAATATGGCAGTTCTCTAAAGAATGCTACCATCTCCACCCATGACATACATAAGTATATAAACTGGTTTCAGCCTTAATTTAATTACATAATTTTTTTTAATATACAGAAGGATTATAAAGGAAAATATAAGGTATACCTCAATTGAACCAATTATAAATCTGTATATGATTAAATAAACTAAAAAAAATTAACTCAACACAAAAAATCAGTAATACTATTAAGACGGTTGTGATTTAATATGGCAGGAATAGTAGGATATGGAGTTTACATACCTTCATACCGTATAAAGGTTGAAGAGATTGCAAAGGTCTGGGGAGATAATGCCCAGGCAGTTTCCAGGGGACTGGTGGTTAACGAAAAATCAGTACCATCCCCGGACGAAGACACAGCCACCATATCAGTGGAGGCATCCCGTAATTCACTTAAAAGAGCAGGTATTGATCCACAAAAAATCGGAGCAGTTTACGTTGGCTCAGAATCACACCCCTACGCAGTTAAACCTACTGCAACCATAGTGGCTGAAGCTGTGGAAGCCAGCCCTGATCTTACTGCAGCGGACCTGGAATTCGCATGTAAAGCTGGAACTGCAGGTATGCAGATTTGTATGGGGTTGGTTGATTCTGGAACCGTGGAATATGGTCTTGCTGTTGGTGCAGACACTGCACAGGGTGCTCCCAGTGATGCACTGGAGTACACTGCCTCTGCTGGAGGAGCAGCATACATAATTGGGACAGAGAATACCATAGCTGACTTTGAAGGCACCTACAGTTTCACCACTGACACCCCTGACTTCTACCGTAGGGAAGGTAAACCATACCCCCGTCACGGAGGACGTTTCACCGGTGAACCTGCCTATTTCAAACACGTGCTCGCAGGGGCCAAGGGAATGATGGAAAAAATGGGCACAGAAGCCTCTGATTATGATCATGCAGTTTTCCACCAGCCCAATGGTAAATTTTACATAAGAGCTGCCAAAAAACTTGGATTCACTGAAGAACAGTACAAAACTGGACTCCTGACACCAGTGATTGGTAACACCTACTCTGGTGCAACACCACTGGGACTGGCAGCCATATTAGACATTGCCCAGCCAGGTGAACGTATATTTGCAGTTTCATACGGTTCCGGTGCAGGTAGTGATGCTTTTAGTATCACAGTTAATGAGGAAATAGAAGAAAAACGGGAACTGGCCCCTAAGGTTCAGGATATGATCAAAAACAAAGAATACGTGAACTATGCCATTTATGCCAAGTTCAAGGGAAAAATGAGGATGGCAGGTCTAACTCCACGTTAAACATTAAGGATTATCATAAATGGAGGAATGTTAAATTGAGAGATGTTGCAATTATTGGAGTTTCACAAACCAAATTTGGTGAATTGTGGGAAGTATCATTTCGTGATCTGATTACTGAAGCCGGAATGAAGGCTGTTGCCGATGCAGATATTGAAGGAGCAGACTTAGAAGCCATGTATGTGGGAAACATGACTGCTGGTCTATTTATACAACAGGAGCATATAGCCTCTCTCATTGCCGACCATTCAGGTCTAACACCCATACCCTGTACCCGGGTGGAAGCAGCCTGTGCATCAGGTGGTTTAGCCCTCAGAAACGGAATTATGGCTGTGGCCTCTGGTTATCATGATGTGGTTATCTCTGCTGGAGTGGAGAAGATGACTGATGTGGTGGATCCTACCCCGGCCATTGCCACTGCATCGGACCAGGAATGGGAAGCCCAGCAAGGAGTTACCTTCCCCTCACTCTACGCCATGATGGCCCGTCGTCACATGCATCAGTACGGAACCACCAGGGAACAGCTGGCAATGTTCAGTGTTAACAATCACAAGAATGGTGCCCTAAACCCACTGGCCCAGTACCCCTTCGAAATTGGTGTGGATCAGGTTTTAAACTCAACTATGGTGGCTGACCCCCTAAGATTACTGGACTGTTCCCCGGTAACCGATGGTGCAGCGGCAGTTATACTCTGCCCTGCAGAAGATGCCCGTAAATACACTGACACCCCAGTTTACGTAAAGGCTTCGGCCCAGGCATCCGGTACCATTGCCCTTCATGACCGACGGGATATAACCACCATTGACTCCACAGTACATGCGTCCAGGACTGCATATGATATGGCAGG
>Ga0351944_1038_pt1 | contig 15482 bp, 14 predicted proteins | sample BONcelT113001F13_FD_205820 | JGI IMG/M metagenome (GOLD analysis project Ga0351944, IMG submission 205820) | Enriched cells from coal bed in the Powder River Basin, Montana, United States - BONCAT cells T11 rep3 HSBNCT.T11.300.1.F13 ... | reverse complement strand
CGGACCGGAGGGAATCCGGAAATCATTGACGACGATCTTGCCGCCAGGCTTGAGATACTCCAGCCAGCGCATCGCTTCCATCATTTCAAAAGCCACCAGGATATCGGCCTGTCCCTTGCCGATAATCGGCGAATAGACCTTTTTGCCAAAACGCACCTGATTACTGACACTGCCGCCGCGTTGGGCCATTCCGTGGACTTCCGACATTTTGACGTCATAGCCCGCTGCCATCAGCCCCATTGAAAGAGTTTTACCAGCCAGAATGGTTCCCTGTCCACCTACGCCGACCATCAATATGCTTTTTACCTCAGCCATATTATTCACCCGCCTTGCTGATTGCTTTTACCGGGCAGACCTGCAGACAGACCTTGCAGCCCACACATTGAGCAGCATCGATCGAAGCCTTCTTTGCCGCCTTGTCAAAACGAAGCGCCGGGCAGCCGGTTTTGATGCACATCTTGCAACCGATACACTTGGCGCTGTCAACCTGACAAGTGCCGATATAATTGCCAAACTCATGTTTGTCCGCGTCGGAATACTTCTTCAGCACGCAGGGCCAGCGGGTGATGATCACGGAGGGTTCATCCAGTGACAGCGCCCAGGCCAGGGCTTCGCGCGATTCTTTGAGGTCAAGCGGATTTACCACACGGATCGCGTCGATTCCGAGCGCCTTAACAATCGCCGGGATATAGGCAATCTTGGTCGACATCCCTTGCAGCGTGAAGCCGCTGCCGGGATTTTCCTGATGCCCGGTCATGCCGGTAATCCGGTTGTCCATGATCACTGTCACGGTATTGCTGCGGTTATAAGCCACATGCAGCAGGCTGGTCATGCCGGAATGGAAGAAGGTCGAGTCGCCAATCACGGCAACAACCTTGGTCGGATCGCCGGTCCGGTCGCTGATTTTCTGGACTCCATGCCCCATACTGACACTGGCGCCCATACAGATACAGGTATCTTTGGCGTTCAGCGGTTCATTGCCGCCGAGCGAATAGCAACCGATATCGCCGGTAATCATCAAGTTTTTGATCTTGCTCAGTTCGCAGAAGAAGCCGCGATGCGGGCAACCCGCGCAAAGCAGCGGCGGACGTGCGACCACCTGAGACAGGTCAGCCTCGACAAAGGGAATCGAATCTCCTTTCAACGCCTTAGCAATGATATCCGGTGTAAGTTCACCAATCCCGGGAACTTTTGTTTTGCCGATGCATGGAATTCCTGCCGCCTTCAACTGTTCTTCGATATAGGGCTCCAACTCTTCCACCACATAAAGAGTTTCCACCGCAGCGGCAAATCCCCGGATTTTTTCAATTGGCAACGGATAGGTAAATCCCAGTTTCAGATAGGAGGCCTCAACGCCAAATACTTCCTGGGCGTATTGATAGCCCACGCCCGAGGCGACAATACCGATTTTCTTATCGTTCCACTCAATCCGGTTCAAGTCGGTCGTTTCACTGAAAACCGCCAACCGGTCAATTCTTTTTTCAACCTCGACCCGGCGTTTGCGGGCAGTGGCCGGCACCAAGTCATATTTGCTGACATCACGGGAATAGGGCCGCTTGGGAACATGCTGGCGGGTCCCGATTTCGACCAGGCTTTTGCTATGGCAAATACGGGTCGTAATCCGCATAAGGACCGGTGTGTCAAATTGCTCGCTGATTTCCAGGGCAGCCTTCACCATATCCTTCGCTTCCTGGCTGTCGCTCGGTTCCAGCATGGCAATCTTGGCAAACTTCGCGTAATAACGGTTGTCCTGCTCGTCCTGTGAGGAATGGCATCCGGGATCGTCGGCGCTGACCAGCACCATGCCGCCGTTTACCCCGGAATAAGCAAAGCTGAACAGAGGATCCGCAGCAACATTGACGCCGACCATCTTCATCGCGGCCAGAGAACGCGCGCCAAACACGGATGCGCCGGCAGCTGTTTCGAGAGCGACCTTTTCATTCGGCGCCCATTCGGCGATGATATCGCCTTTATACTCGGCAATATTCTCCAAAATCTCGGTACTGGGTGTTCCCGGGTAGGCACATGCGTACATCACGCCGGCTTCCCATGCCCCTTGGGCGATTGCTTCGTTTCCCGTCAATAGTTTCTTCATTCCGATACCCCCATTTTCAGCTCGCCTATCTTCAATGCGCAGGAGCCTTTTTACGTTTGGCGTAGGCCAGGATTGCCCCCAAGGCAATCGACAACGCGGCCGCAACCAGGACCCGATATTCCGGCGGCAACAAGAAAGTCACCGTATGCGCGGGAATCCAAAAAAACGGTACGGTCTTTAACACAACGAAATTGATGAATCCCTGCCAGTCAATCCGCGCCAGAATCGCCTCGGCATTGATCCCGCCAAAGCCAGCCCCTTCACCGCAGGCCACATCGATGCAGGTATCGGTAAAGCGGTGGAAGGCCATAAATACCGGGGCAAAACTCAGATTCATGATCGTGCTGATAAAAATCGCTTTCAGGAACTGTTGACCAAATCCGCTGCCGGACGGCAACAGGCCTTTAGCAATTGCACTGGTAACGCCGCCGGAAAAAATTTCAAACATCAGCACAATTCCCATGCCGAGCAAGCCCCAGACGATTGTCCGATAAATCAGGCCGACCGGCGATTTCCACTGTCCGCTCAAAATCCGGATCGCGCACAATTCACCGATCGTCGCCAATATGGAAAATTTGACAAACCCCATCAGATAAGGATGGGCCATGGTCAATTCAGCAAACACCTCAGTTGCCTCCCTTACCTGACGCGATACAACAAGCCAGGGCGATCGAGTTCAATTTCGCTTCGGCGGTATCGGCCCGCGACACCATGACCACCGGGTGCGTCGCGCCCAGAATCACGCCGGCGCTCTTGAACTTGCCATAATGGATCAGCGATTTTCCGAGAATATTGCCTGCCGAGATATCCGGCACCAGGAACAGGTCGACCTGGCCAGAAATCTGCGACGACAAGTTTTTGTGGGCAGCAGCCGCCGGACTGAGCGCCACATCCATCGCAATCGGCCCCTCAACTACGGCTGCCGGCAATTCACCACACCGACTCATTTCCACCAATGCTTGGGCATCCACTGTAACCGGCATTTTGGGATTGACCACTTCATTGGCCGCCAAAACAGCCACATTTGGATTGGCGATGCCCAGAGCATGCAATGCCAACAACGCATTAATCAAGATTTCTTTCTTTTCAGTAAGGTCCGGGGCTATATTCATCCCCCCGTCGGTATGATAGGTCAGCTTCTCGCCGCCCGGTTCCTCAAAGGCGGCAAAATGACTGAGCAGCCGCCCTGTCCGCAACCCGCATTCGCTATTGAGCACCGCCCGCAGAAACTCACTGCTGTTCACCAGACCCTTGACCAATATGCCCGACTCCGTTTCACGGACAATCGCTACCGCCGTCAGCGCCGCCTTGGCGGGTTCGGTTTCATGTACGATTTTCGTGTTGCCGGGAAGGCCGACCACGGGAAGCATCGCCTCTATCAGCGCACTGTCGCCAACCAGGACGGCTTCGGCCAGTCCGGCGTCATGCGCGGCTTTCACGGCCCGCAAGGCTTCTTCGTCCTGCGCCGCCGCCACAACCAGCCGAACCGGTCCGTTGCGTTTGGCGCGTTCTATGACTTCCGAAAAATGACGCAACATATCGGTCATCTCCTCCTTTTATGAATAGCTGCGGGCGGTTTCTTCGCCCCGCAGGACCCGACGGGCTCCGGCCGCCAAAGATTCCAGTTCCTCTTCGCCCGGCACAATCGTAACCGGCGCGATGAAACCCACCCGGTCCACGATGTCCGCCGTAAAATAGGGTGCATAGGCCATTCCGCCGGTTAAAACGATTCGGTCAATTTTCCCTTTCAGCACGGTGGCCAGCGATCCGATCGACTTTGCCACCTGATAAGCCAGTGCCTCGAGCAGCAATGCCGCCTTGGCGTCGCCGGCTTCGGCCATTTTCTTGACCTGCCGAATATCCTTTGTGCCCAGATAGGCGTGCAGGCCACCCGAACCGAATAATCCGACCTTCACTTCCTGTTCACTATATTTGCCGGAATAGCAGAGTTTCACCAGTTGACTGCAAGGCACGTTGCCGCAGCGATCCGGTGCGAAAGGACCCTCGTCTTTGCCATCGACGATATCAATCATCCGGCCGCCCTGGTGCGCCGACAGCGACACACCGGTCCCCAGATGAGCTACAACCAGATTGGCTTCTTCATATTTTTTGCCCAGTTCAGCCGCCACCTTTCGGGCGACAGCCTTCATGTTCAGCGCATGAGTCATGCTGATCCGTTCAAACCAGGGCGAGCCGGAGATACGGGCGACAGGTTCCAGTTCATCTACAGATACGGGATCGACTATAAAAGCGGGAATCGCCAGTTCCTGCCCCAATTTATAAGCGATAACCGAACCCAGATTGGATGCATGCTCGCCGCGCTCGGCCTTTTCCATTTCCTGCACCATATTTTCATTCACCCGGTAGGTTCCGCCGTCCAGCGGTTTCATCAAACCGCCTCGACCGACCACTGCATGGATGGAAGTCAATTCAATGCCGGCCTCAGCCAGTTCCCGTCTCAATAAATCGATCCGGTAAGGATATTGGTCAAACACGCGGGTAAATGAATTCAGTTCGTCTCCATGATGTTCCACCGTCTTTTTGATCAGTACGGTTTCGCCCTCAAATACGGCGAATTTGGTTGAAGTTGCCCCGGGGTTGACGGCCAGTATCCGTTCCACTGTCTTCCTCCTCATATTCCGGCGACGTTTCGCCTTGTGCTATATATAACAATAAACCCTCCAGTAACAGGAGAGTCAAGATTAAAATACATTATACTTCATCAATTTGTCTCTGATTCCTGTTTTGATAAATCTGGCAACAAAAAGAAACCGCCGCCGCGTCAAATCGTCTGGCGACGCCCCCTGTTTGATCGTTACGCTCCGGTCAGGCTGGACGCACCGGGATTTGGATCTCTGTCAGAAACCGCTGATTGTCCTGCGAAATGAATTCATCGACAATCGCCCGTTCCAACGCTTCCCCTGCGATAGCGTAACCCTGTCCGGCAACAAAATCCAGCAACGCACGGTAATGCCCCGGTGAATTCCCATGCAACCCCTGAAACAATAAGCAGGCGTATTCACCCGCCGGCACGGTCACGGCAAATTCGGTTTCGTCGTTGGAATCTTCAACCAAGATAAAAACCGAACTGTACTCCAGAAAATTACCAGCCTGCAAATTTTCTTCCGATACCGTCAGGCCGACTTTGCCGATAAAAATCGGCGACTGCCTGGCGCCGATCAACTTTTCCAGTTTCCGCACCGACATTTCGAGACTCGGACCGCTTTGCACACTCTCCTGAAGCCGCAACACCTCTCGTTCGGAAAAATACCTTATTTCCGGCACTTCGGTGCGCGCCCCCGACAAAACCTCCTGCAACTCCTTGATCCGGCTGCCGAATTTGCGTCGGGTCATCTCCAGTTCATGGATTTTTTCGTTGATTGAGGCTTCCTGACGTTGCAATAGATGCAAAAAATACTCCACCCGCCGGTGGGTAAAATGCTTCTTGATTTCGCTGAGTGGAACTCCCAATAATCGCAAGTATTTGATGATGTCCAGCTGTTCAAACTGTTCGGTCGAATAGTAGCGGTATCCGGTATGCCGGTTGACTTCACCCGGTTTAAACAGACCGATCTCATCATAGTAGCGCAGTGTTTTGACGGGAATATTCATCAGCTTGGACATTTCGCCGATCGAGAACCGGTTTTGCATGGCTGTCATCTCTCCCTGACAACAGACCCCCTGCAAGTTCCTCGCAACAAGAAACGCACAGGGGGCCTATACTAAACAAAAAGCTTTCCGGCTTAGTCCACTTTGGTTGTGAGATAAATCCCCAAGGTCATGTGGCCAATCTGGTCCTGGTTTTCTTCGATTGCATCGATGTGGGCATCTTCGTCGCTCAGGATATGCTCCAACATCTCCCGTGTGGCAAAATCCTTGACCTCGCCAGCGAGCACGATTGCGTCATTATAAGCGACGATTGCTCCTGATTCCGCTTCATGGTCAAACTGGAACATTTTTGGCACGTCACTGCCGATATGAATCGGATTCTGCTTGCTTACAATCGGCATCCCTTCCAGAAACAAAATACGGGCAATCAATTTCCCGGCATGTTTCATTTCGTCGATGGCCCGCTTTTCAAAATGGTCGTGCAGCTTGCCATAGCCCCAGTTTTCACACATCTCCGCGTGTACGATGTACTGGTTAATTGCTGCCAATTCATCCGCCAGCAGTGCATTGAGCGTGTCAATCAGTTGCGCGTTTCCTTTCATTGCTATCTAACCCCTTTCAAAATTCTTATCAGACATCCAATAAGTCTACTATAAAATTATTCGACAACCTGCGGCACAATCCTTTTCAACGTGAAGGCAATTTACCGGCCACAGCCGCATAGACGGCAAACTGGTTCTCTCCATCCGCGCTCAGCAAACCATTCAACTTTTCATCATCGAACGCTGCGATGGCGCAAACACCGCACTCCAAAGGCGTAGCCGCCAGATATAGGTTTTGGCAGACATGCCCGGCATCCAGAAATACATAGCGCCAGGCCCGCTCACTATAGCGCCAGGCACTGCGATAAACATCAGCTACCCAAAACAGTGTTATCGCAGCTAAAGAAACCATATCCTGCCCCAGACAGGCTTCCTGCAGCAACCCTCCAATCTTCGCATCCACCCGAATTGGAGCCACTGCATGCTCAAGTGCTATATAACGGTAAAGTCCCGGATTCAGTCCCTTGACCCGGTTGATCAACACATAGGTATCCAACGGATGTCGGGCCCCGGCAGAGGGGACGGTCCGAATAGTCGAGGGAGGCAATATTTTCTGCACTCCCTGGGTGCACCAGAGTAACCAGGATAATTCTTCAAGCGTCAACGGCGCATTAGAAAATCTCCGGATACTGCGCCTACCGGTGATGGTATTTTCCAACAAAACAGTTCCCTGTTTAAGATTGATCGGTTTCGGCAGGTGCATGACCGGACCGCTCCCAATATATGGATTTTCTAATTCAGGTGCCTGAACCCCCTGGCTCTGATCCGAGGGAGTCAGATGTTCATAATAGGTCAAACGGATAAAATCTTTGCCTGTCTCTTTCATAATGAACTCCCTGTTTAATATTCCTATACTATCTGTTCGCCATGATAGCTTTCGCCACCTGCATCCGGCATAAATCCATAACGCTTGGTCCACAGGGTTTTGTATTTCAGTGCCTGGGCGTGAATACTGTCCCATTCTTCCGGAATCGTCCGGACAACTTTGGAGGGCACACCGACAACTAAAGAATGCGGAGGAATGACCTGTCCTTCACGCACCAGTGCTCCTGCCGCCACGATGCTGCCACGCCCGACAACAGCGCCTGTAAGTACTATCGCCCCAATGCCAATCAGGCAGTGGTCTTCGACAATGGCCCCGTGAACTACGGCGCTATGTCCAATTGTAACAAAATCACCAATAATACTGGGATAATCGTCCGCCACATGCAGTACAGCATTGTCCTGGACATTACTATAGCGGCCGACTTCAATTCTGGCCACATCACCGCGAGCAACGGCATTGCACCAGATACTGCTGAATTCTTTCATTGTTACTGCGCCAATGACTCGTGCACCGTCAGCTAAAAACGTCTTTGGATGAAGATCGGGTTGTTGTCCTTCAAACTCTTTCAACAAGATCGCCCCTTCAACTCATTTATCGAAAAAGAAGATTCTTATCTTTATTGTATCCAAAAGAACCCTCCATCTTCTATCTTCAATCACTTATGCAAAAATTTGTTCGTTCGTTTATTGGAAATATCCCCGCCACAAAGCAATTAGCTGCCTCGTGGCATTTTCAGGGTCTGAACTGTTCATGATAGCCGAGACCACAGCTACGCCATCAACTCCGATCTCACGCAATGGCAGCAGATTTTCTGCATTAATTCCACCAATCGCAACCACTGGGATTCCGACCGCCTGTTTTATTTTAGCCAATGTATCCAATGGTAATAATACCTTCCCAAACTTGGTGGTTGTCGGATAGACGGCCCCGCTGCCGATATAATCCGCCCCATCAGCTTCGGCTTTCAGTGCGCCTTCCACTGTAGCCGCTGTGGCACCGAGGATTTTATCCGGTCCCAGCAGATGACGGGCAATAGCAACCGGCAAGTCTTCCTGCCCGACATGTACTCCGTCGGCATCCACCGCCAGAGCAACATCAACACGGTCATTGATAATCAGGGGAACTTGATGCAAGGATGCAATTTGCTTCACCCGCAATGCCAGTTCAAAAAAATTTCTGGTTGATGCCGTCTTTTCGCGCAACTGAAGTAGCGTTACACCATTTCGGACCGCCTGCTCCACAATAGCGCAAAACACTTCCGGATCAACATAGTGATCCGTCACCAAATACAAAGAATAATCAATATGTCGTTTATTCAACAGTCAGCTTCCCCCGTTTCAGAACATCTGTCTCCGTCAGATTAGATATACCGTCCACCAAACGAACCCGAAATGATCCGGTTCCATCGCCGGGAACCATTCTACTTGCAGCGATCTCTCCTGCAATGCCCATATAAACAACCCCTGCCAATACAGCCTCCAAAGAAGCTCCTGACGAACTGCAGCAAGCAGCTACAAGCGATGTAGTCATACAACCGGTTCCAGTAACGCGCGCCATCAAAGAATCTCCATTGTCAACCCGGATTACCACCTGTCCATCACTGATAAAGTCCGAAACCCCCGTCGCAGCCACAAGACAACCCATTTTTTTCGCCGCTAGCCTCACAATCTCCGCCGTATTTACTTTTGTCGCCACAGAGTCCACGCCTCGCATTTCAATATCCACACCGGCCATACTGCCAATTTCAGCCAAATTTCCGCGAATAGCCGACATACGAACTGATAAAAGCAGTTGCTGCACAGCTTGGGTCCGAACCTGGGTAAAACCGACTCCCACTGGATCAAAAACCACCGGAATTCCCATTGCATTGGCCTGTTTTCCTGCGGTTTGCATTGAATTCAACATTCGGGTGTTTGGCGTACCAAGATTGATTACCAGGGCTGCTGACTGTTTAACAACTTCAGCCACTTCATACGGATCATTGGCCATGATCGGTGAAGCGCCAATGGCCAGAGTAACATTGGCGCAATCGTTGATGCTTATATAATTGGTAATATGATGGATAATCGGTTTCTTTTCTCTGATCTGTCCCAGCCCGGCAGCAATCTGTTCAATCAGCTTCATCAGCGCTGTTCCATCTGCTGATTGGTCACAAATGTCTTATTTCTATCCATCTGACAGCCCCGCTTTTTGATAAAGTTCATAAAAATGATGAACCGGTCCAACTCCTTTACCAATCGGCAAAGCATTCTTGATCGCAATGCTGATGTATTTTTTTGCAGAAACAACTGCTGCTTCCACGACCATGCCTCTTGCAAGATTGGCAGCAATGGCCGACGACAGGGTGCACCCGGTGCCATGTGTGTTATTGGTCGGTACACGCGGCGATTCGAGCCGAATTATCCGTTGTCCATCAAACAGGATATCCGTCGCATCCTCTGTTCGGTGTCCACCTTTTAAAAGAACATTTTGGGGACCCAACAGAAAAATGTCCCTTGCTGCCTGTTCCATATCTTCCAAAGTGCTTATCTTCCGCTGTAAAATCGCTTCCGCTTCCGGAATATTAGGCGTGACGACCGTGGCCAGCGGCAGCAGGTCTGTTACCAAAACCGCTTCTGCCTCAGGTTGCAACAGATGACAGCCACTCTTGGACACCATCACCGGATCGATGACAATGAGCGGCACCGCATATTTTCGCAAGCCGGCGGCAATCGTACGGATGGTTTCCGGTTGCGATACCATCCCGACTTTGACCGCATCCGCACCCATATCTTCAAAAATTGCTTCAATCTGTTTGGCAATGATATCCGGCCGGATATCCTGCACCGCCAGAACTCCAAGGGTATTTTGCGCGGTTATGGCGGTGATGACACTCATTCCAAACACGCCATGCGCGGCAAATGTTTTCAGATCGGCTTGAATTCCTGCCCCGCCGCCAGAATCTGAACCGGCAATAGTCAGTGCTATTTTCATGATTTCTTGCTTTCAGGAATACAGGCGATCTTTTTGGCCAAGTTCTTCTTCTTTTCCAGATTCCCCTGCCGGGCTATCATAATGCGCTGTGCCTGAGGCGATCCGGCACCGTGCATGGATTCGGTCAGATATCCGACGGCAGCTGTGCCTAACGTCAAGTTTTCAATCAAACGCAGAATCCGCATCCGATGTTCGGTCGGCACATCCGCTGTTCCTTTGAAATATTTTTCGATGACCGGACCAATTTCCGGGTTGCGCAAATCCTTTTCCGACGGCATCGTCACCATCAGGCCCCCTGCAACATCCTGGGCCAACCGGGCAATCTCATAAGGAAAGCGGGTTACGTTCTGCTTGCAGACATTAGCCAGCATCAAGTCAATCAAATAGGTTCCAGATTCTGTTTTTGAGCCTTCGGCGGAACAGGCAATTCCTGAAGAATACAATGTTTCATTTAAATGAATCATCTCGATCAATTTGTCCTTGACATGGGAAGCTTTTGCCGCACCATTGTAATCAGCAGCCAATGCGGTTGCCCCGATCAGCACATCGCCGACCCCAACCTTGCATCCGCCGTAGCTCTGACGATGGTAACCCGCAAAACGTTCCACCAATAAACCACTGAATTCATATTCGCCGCACATAAATACGTTTTCCCAGGGCACGAACAGGTTGTCAAAAACCATCAGCGCCTCGTGCCCACCAAACTGGCTATTACCAACATCAATGGCGCTGTTCTCCATTTTGCGGGTATCACAGGATTGACGCCCATAAATATAATATATTCCTTCAGCATCTGCCGGGGCAACGAAAGAAACCGCATAGTCGGCATCCTCTCGGGTCATGCTGATGGTTGGCATGATCAATATCCAATGCGAGTTCAAGGCTCCGGTCTGGTGGCATTTTGCTCCGCGAACCACTATTCCGTCCGGTCGTTTTTCCACCACCCGAACAAACATATCCGGATCCGGTTGTTGATGCGGAGCTAAACCACGATCCCCCTTGGGATCGGTCATTGCTCCATCTACGGTCCAATCTTCGGCCTGCATCCGGGACAAAAATTTGAGAAAGCGTTTATGGTAAGATGTCCCCAGTTTCTTGTCCATTTCAAAGGTGACGCTGTCCACCGCATTGATTGCATCCATGCCTACGCAGCGCTGAAAACAGGCTGCCGTTTTCTGCCCCAGCAACCGCTGCATCTTAACCTTGTTGACCAAGTCATCCGTGCTTTGATGAAGGTGACAGAATCGATTAATTTTTTCGCCGGAAATATGGGAAGTTACCGTCATCAGTTCTTCATGTTCAGGGTTTTCCGCCATTTCATACGTCGCTTTAACGGCATTCATTGATGGCCGGATGATCGGATGATCCACAGGATTGGCAACCTTTTCCCCCTGCAAATATACTTTAAAATTCATTTTCCGCAAGCTCTCTTCATATTGCGATCCTGTCATTCTCGGCATATAAAAAACCTCCCTGAAATTTATTGTTCTTGAACAGCAAACTTTCCAAAATACAGTACTCGGCTTCAATAGAGTCTATAGAACAGAATAGAATATATTCTTCGATCTTTGCATGCAAAATTCCTTCACAAAAGTATGATGGTTCTTGTTTCAGCCAAGTATCTCATTATTTCCAGGAATCACAAACCCATAAATATAATTATTCTTTATCTACCTGAATTAAAATTTTAGAATTATAGATAAGGCAACCCTTCTCACCTGCCATTTGCCAAAGATCAGACCTATTAGTTGCATGTTCAATTTGAACATAATGCAAAAATGATACGATTGCCTTGACAGAGTCAGCCCAAAGATGATAATTTGTATACAAAGTTCATCAATACTTGTTTTATTAGACGAAAGAGAGTGCGCCTAGGGTTCCGCTGGAGACAGGACTGGACCGAGCGACGCAAAACGCAGCAAAGGCGCTGCGTTACACCGTGGGAATAAAAGGCCCTGCGGAAGGTTTCTTTCACCAGAAACATCTGTGGGTTTTTTCTGTATCTTTTTAGTTTTATAAGAATAGTCAACTGGAGGTGCAAAAAAACATAATTCTACAACAATATTATCAGGGCCATCAGCTGAATACAGTCAATATTAATCAAACATTGAAAGGAAGATGAATGAATGTCTAAATCAAAACGTTATTTTACTCTACTTGCAGCCTTATTGTTTATGCTTGCTGCTGCAGGGTGCGGGTCTTCCAAGCCAGCAGAAAAGCCTGCTGCGCCAGCCACCCCACAAGTTAAAATTATCAAACTGGCCCATGTTGTAAATGAAAAAGACCCTTATCATATTACTTGTCTAAAATTTAAAGAAGTAGTCGAAGCCAAATCTCAGGGCAAAATCAAGGTTGAAATTTACCCCAACGCTTCACTTGGCGATGAACGCGCATTGATTGAGGGTATGCAGATGGGTACTGTACATGCGGGTGTTATCACCAACGGCCCGATCGGCAACTTTCTGCCGGAACTGGCTGTGTTTGAAATGCCCTTCCTGTTTGCAAATGAAGCAGAAGTCTACAAAGTTCTTGATGGACCGGTCGGTCAAAAAATGCTGGCTCAGTTTGACAAAGTTAACTTGAAGGGTCTCGCTTTTGCCGAACGCGGTTTCAGAAATCTGACCAACTCCAAGCGCCCGGTTCGAACCCCTGCTGATGTCGTCGGCCTCAAAATCCGTGTAATGGAAAACCCCGTCTTTATTGACACCTTTAAAGCACTGGGAGCTAACGCTGTTCCCATGGCCTGGACCGAAGCCCTGACCGCTCTGCAACAAAAAACCATTGATGGACAGGAAAATCCGGTCAACGTGGTTTATGCCTTTAAACTACAAGAAACTCAAAAATACTTTTCGATGACCAAGCACACTTATTCTCCGGCAACCGTCGTAATGAGCAAAAAATTCTTTGATTCTTTTGATAAGCCAAGCCAGGATATATTGACCCAGGCCGCCAAAGAATCTGCCCAACATGTCCGCAAGTGGGGCGCCGATCAAATGGCTGAGCAATTCAAAGTTGTGCAGGCCGGCGGCATGGAAATCATCCGTGACGTCGATTCAAAAGCTTTCCAGGCAGCTGTCAAGCCGGTTTATGATAAATATGGTCCGAAATTCGGCCCCTGGCTGAAGGAAATCGAAGAAGCCAAGAAGAAGTAATATACATATAAAAATAGATCAGGGGTTAAGTTGATAAAACTTAACCCCCTTTTCTGGCAGGAGAGGGGACCATGAATACGAAAAAATTTCAGTTTGGGTTTGGTGAGGGAAGTATGGAGTTATCCCTGCCCTCGGAGCGAATACTTTATGATATCAAAGGTACTCCGGTAGATGGGATCACTGACGTTCCTGCAGCTGTCCGCGAGGCGCTTAGAAACCCAATCGGCAGCCTTCCTCTCGATAAAACCGTCAACGCTGGCGATAAGGTTGTCATCACTGTCGGCGATATTACCCGCGCCTGGATCAAACATGATCAGTTTTTGCCGACTTTATTGGCTGAACTCAACTTTTCCGGCATCCCTGATGATGATATTTCCATTGTGGTTACCCTCGGAGCACATCGTCCTCATACTCCGGCAGAAGATATTATCGTCTGCGGAGCTGAAACATGTCATCGTGTCAAAGTATATCAACATGACTCCCACGACAAAGCCAATCTGGTAAAACTGGGAACAACCTCTGGCGGAGTCCCCATTATCGTCAACCGCCGAATCGCCGAAGCTGATAAAGTCATCCTGACCAGTGGTATCGTCTATCACCTTATGGCCGGTTTTGGCGGCGGTCGCAAAGGGGTCATGCCCGGAATCAGTGCATATGAGAGTATCCAGGGGAACCACACATTTTGTCTGCACAAAGAGATCGGTAAAGGCCTGAATGTTAACTGTGTTTCCGGGAAACTGGACGGAAATGAAATGCATGAGGATATGAAACAGCACGCCGCAGCACTCAACCCGGTTTTTTTGTTGAACGCCGTTTTCACTCCTCAGGGAAAATTCGCCAAATTCTTCGCCGGTCATTGGAATGATGCCTGGGAAGCAGGTTGTAAAGAAGTCGGACGAATTTACGGAATTCCAATTACTCAAAAGGCGGATCTGACTATAGTATCAGCAGGCGGATTCCCCCGGGACATAAATCTGTATCAGGGATCCAAGACAATCGATAATGCCTATATGGCAACCCGCCCTGGAGGCGTCGCCATCTGTTTCCTGGAGTGCCGGGACATAAAGGAGCCTCCCGATTTCAGCGACTGGTTCAAATTTACCAACAAATATGACCGCGAAATTGCCCTGAGGGCCGGCTTTACAGTTCCTGGATTCATCGCTTTAAAATTCGCTTTCATTGCCGAAGCTATTTCGCTTATTATTGTCACCAAACCTGAAAATGCCGAGTTTGTCCGTAATGCAGGATTTATTCCAGCAAGCAGTGCCGGGGAAGCAATGCGGATCGCTACCCAAAAACTGGGGTCGGATAACTTCTCAATCACGGTAATGACCGAAGCCGGAACTACCGTTCCTCTAATGCCAGGCGGGCATTGAACCGGAATATCTTATCACTTTATTCAAGCGAATGAACGTGGGGTTCCTACCTGATATCAGGTAGGAACCCCACGTTTTTCAGTCTTATCCTTTTGCTCTTCGGTCCCTGTATTCAGTCAGATATCCACTCACCTGCTGAACTTGATCCGTCCGGGGTAATTTCTCAGCTATTTTTTCAAGATAGCTTTGTTCCCTGACAATATTGAACGTCCATGCAAAGTTCATATCCAGTAGCCAGGACATCCGAAACAGCATCTGATCGGCCGCTGTCCGGATGTGTTCGAACCGGGCGACCTGCCCCTGAAGAATCATTTCGACGGTACCGGGTGAAACCTGATTCATTCCGCCAAACTCGGGTGACGGCAAAATGCGGAACAGTTCGTCTTCGCTGGTGATCATCGCCAGAATATCGAGTTTGTCAACGTCGCGGATCATTTTGGCCAGAAAGACCGCTTCGGCTGAATCGTCTGGAACATTGCGGCCATTATGGTAGCGCACCGCTTTTTGCACCAATTCCTGCTGTGGTTGCGACAAGTCTGACAACACACCGGTCTGCCTTAAAATCCGCACCCCCAGGCAGGCATGGTCTTCCGAACGGAAATCATTGAAAGTGCGATATCGGGTATATTGCTGAAACCGCCCTAAATCATGAAACAAAGCCACCGAACCGGCTAATGCCCTCTGTTCGGCATTCAGCCGCAAGGCGGTTGACAATTCAGCCATTCGATCACAGACTCGCGCCGTATGTTCTTCTTTGAGCCGGACATGGGCCTGGATATCAGCATCAGGCGAATAAAACGATTGGACATATTCTTTGAACCACAGCCGCAACGGGCTGATATCCGTTTC
>Ga0351944_1037_pt1 | contig 15511 bp, 15 predicted proteins | sample BONcelT113001F13_FD_205820 | JGI IMG/M metagenome (GOLD analysis project Ga0351944, IMG submission 205820) | Enriched cells from coal bed in the Powder River Basin, Montana, United States - BONCAT cells T11 rep3 HSBNCT.T11.300.1.F13 ... | reverse complement strand
GCCCCTTCTGGCGAATACCTGGTGGCTATACTTTCCAGCCACGGTTGGGCCAACGACACCATAGCCGAGATATCTGCTTTGATATACGAGTACCTGGAGAGCCACCCCTAACTGGGCTTCGGTGGGGTATCAGGCCAGAACTGGCTCCTCGTTGGGCAGGCCGACCTTCTCCCCCACCAGATAAGCGAAAGCGCTCCATCCATAGTCCCGGCGGAAATCCGGACCCACACCGTAATGCGGGCTGTAAGGGTGAGTGCTCAGGTATTCATGGAGCGCCCGGTCCTTCTGTATCTCGGAGCGGAAACGGGCGAGTAGCAGCACCCGGGCGTTTGGGTCTCCGTGCAAAGCGGCGGCCCCCAACGCCATCGCATCATATAGCAGCCAACTCCCGCCATTTTGGTACTCGCCATACACGTTGTCCGTGGACTCTGGTAACCATGAAGGGTCCAGATAGTCGCCACTGGTGGTGCTGGTCACCATGAAACCCAAGAAATCACCCTCCGGATAAAATACCGGACTAAAAGCATTTATGGTCCCTTGGACCATCTCAGGGCTGAGAATCGGTTGTCCCAAAAGGTGAAACGAAAGGTAGTCACCAACCAGGCAGGAGACATCCAGAAAAACCGTATTCTCAGATAATGTCATAGTTCCCAGTTCTGGCTTGTAGAGGCTCCGGTAGGCATCCTCGGCGACGGTCTGTTTGGCAGGGGAGGATTCCAAGCCCATCAGACGGGCGCATCTGGTAGCCAGAGCGTACAATCCCTGTACGTAGGATATGTTATCGGGGGTGCCGAAGGCCAGGGTATCCAGCCAATAATGGAAAGTGCCAGACCCGGTTATATATTTCCCTTTTTTGGCCTGACCGTCAATATACGCCCACGCTTTAAAGACCGGCTCGCTGGACAAACGCACCCCCGCTTTCCAAAGTATGTATGTCCAGATGATGAACAGTATAGAACTCTCGTCGTCTTTGCGCTCTCTGGTGCCGTCTCGGAACATCATCGTGCTGATCTGGCCATTGGTGTATTGTTGGCCAGCGATGCGTTTGTACGCTTTGGTGGATACATCGGTATCGCGCAGAGCCTGCGCGATCCAAAAGGCGTCCCGGGTATACATCTCGTGGTAAGGTCCGCCTGGCCGAATCCAGTCTTCCGATACGCAACTGCGGGCCGTCCGGAGGCTCAAATCCTTGAAGCTGCCCATGGTAAAGGCTCCTTCGTCGGGGGCGGCATAGGTCGCCGGCACTCTTGTTAACAATGTTCCGCCGGTAGCCGCGATCATCGCCAGAAATCGCCGACGTCCCAAGGATAACGGGCGCGTCCGGATAATCGTTCCTTTCATGGGCATTTGCTCAAAGGTGATAGAGTTCCGGCGTTGTTTATTGTCGAGATTGGTTCTAATGGGTTTTGCATCTCGGCTATCCATTCATAGCCTGCAGCGAACTCTTCGCGCAATCCAGCACCTGATCAATATCAGCGCTGGTATGGGCGATCGAGAAGTAGAACTTTTCGCCAGGATTGATTAGTATCCCTCGTTTAACCATTTCCACTCCGAACTGGAATCTGCGCTTGCCATCAGTGGCCAACCAATCTCGATATGAGCGTATAGGGCCACGGCCGAACAAGACCTGCATTACTGGGCCATCACCGATGGCGAAGACATCAATGCCCAATTCTTGGCCAAGGCGTTCGATACCCTCCTTGAATTGTTGGCCGGTGGCCCGAAGTGCGGGGTAGATACCCGGCCCTTGTAGGACCTCCATCGCCGCCAAAGCGGCTGCCGTGCCGATTGGGTTGCCATTAAATGTACCGCTAATAAACCCATAATCGCCCTGCCCTCGCCGGGTGGGGCTGCTTTTGTCCATTATTTCCTGGCGACCGCAGATAGCCGCTACCGGATATCCTCCGGCAAAGGCCTTGCCCAAAGTGGCCAGATCAGGAACGACCCCGTACCACTCTTGCGCGCCTCCCCAGGCCAACCGGAAGCCAGTTACTACTTCGTCAAATATTAGCACGATGCCTCGCTCTTGGGTTATCTGGCGCAATCCCTCCAGGAACCCAGCCTCTGGTTTGATGGCTCTTTGCATAGGTTCGGCAATGATGCCGGCTACCTTCCCGTCGTATTGGTCGAGAATCTCCTTGGTCCGGTTCAGGCTGTTGAACTCAGAAATGAGTACTGTTTCGCTAACCTCGTGGGGAATACCATCGCTATCTGGGATGCTCTGCGGGTACGGACTGAGGCGGGATGGTGAAGTGCTTTGCACCGCGTAGTCGTTGCCACCGTGCAGCGCGCCTTCAAACTTCATTATGTACTTCCGGCCGGTGTAGGCTCTGGCCAGCCTGACCGCATACATCGTCGATTCTGTCCCGGTACTAACGAAACGAATAGCATCGGCGCATGGCACTGCGCCCACCACCTTCTCGGCAAGTTCGATAATCGAGCGGTGCAGTAGATGGAACGTGGACCCGATTGCTGCCTGTCGTTGTACCGCTTCCATCACCCGAGGGTGACAATGACCCAGGAGCAACGGCCCCGATCCCAGATGGCAATCAATATATTGCCGGCCGTCTACATCCCAAACGTGCGCTCCTTGCCCCCGTTCTAGGACCACGGTAGCCTCCGCCGGCAGGGCATAGTTGGCCAGGACCCCCCCACCGAAGACCTTCCGGGCACGGGCCGCGTACTCTTGGTTGCGATTTGCTAGACGAGCCTCTTGCATCCGTTCACTCCTTGGAATTTGACGGTTAAGAATAAAAGTCAAGGCCAAACTGCTAGTAATATATCTTGCCTGGCCTGCAGAGGTCAATCTTTTGCATCTAGTTTAGTGGCCAGTTATACTGCCTCCGTGGATTTCTCCTACTGGGGAGGGGTATTTTGATTAGCCCTGAACACGCCTCCATTCGTATACAGCGGCTCGTAGTGGGCCAGCCGCAAACCAATTGTTATTTATTAGTATGCGCGCGCACCCTGGAAAGTGTTATTTTGGACCCTGGCGCCGAACCAGCACGTATTTTAGAGGCCATCAAGCCCACTACCCCACGATATATCTTGTTCACCCACGGCCACCGTGACCACACAGGGGCGCTGGAGGAGATACAGTGGCGGCTAAGCCTACCGGTGGGCGTACATCCTGCTGACACCGTTCAACTTCCAATGGTCCCAGACTTGCTGCTCGAGGATGGTGGTTTGGTGAAATTCGGACTTGTGGAACTCAAGGTGTTGCACTTGCCCGGTCATACCCCGGGCAGTATTGCTTTTTCGGTCGGCGGGCGACTCCTGTCCGGTGATACGGTTTTCCCCGGCGGTCCCGGGCGTTCCCGTAGCCTAGAAGATTTCCAAACAATTATGGCCAGTATTCGGGACAAGATATTACCGTTGCCCGAAACCACTAGAGTATTGCCGGGCCACGGCGCGGGCACGACGGTCGAAGAGGTACGCAGAGGATTCGCATCCCTTGTCCAACGCCAGGACGTTGCCGGGCTATGTGGCGACGTAACCTGGTTCGGCTAGGCCAAAGAGAACAGTAACTTGGGCGATTCGAGTATCGCTGATTGGCGAAAAAATATCACGTATTGGCGGTTTGACTATTCCAAACCCAGAGTCCTTGTGATATACTACCGCAGGCGTTCGCCACCCCTTCGGTGTGGAGGCGTCTAGAGAGGTACGATTTGACTAGCGACTATGCAATAATAGCTCTCCTACTGGCTACGGGCATTGGTATTGGGGCTATTCTGCTTATTGCTGCTTGGGTCTTCCGGGTAGGTGGTTTACTCTGGCGGGCCAAAGGAAAACGCTCCATTCGCCGATCTACCTACGAATGCGGTATAGAGCCGGTGGGTACCGCCTGGGTGCAAATCCGCGTTTCATTCTACTTGATTGCCATCCTTTTCGTAATCTTCGATGTGGAGACAGTTTTTCTCTATCCCTGGGCAGTAGCCTATCGCCAACTGGGACTTTTCGCTTTCGTTGAGATGCTGATATTCGTAGCCATCCTATTGTTTGGTCTGGCATACGCTTGGCGAAAGGGTGCGTTGGAATGGAAATAAAGCCGCCGCCAGGTACTCGGCGTCTACAGCCAGGCGAATTGGTGGATGTCCGCGGCAACTCTCTAATTATGGGAGACCGGAAGCCTTTAGCCGATGTTTTTGGTACTCTGGACGAACTAAGCGTCTATGGACAGAACGCCAATCTTGCATACTCTGCTGTAAATACCATCTACAACTGGTGCCGGCGCTGGTCATATTGGCCATCGTTTTTTGGGCTGGCTTGTTGCGCCATCGAGATGATTGCTGGTGGCCTGGGCCGTTACGACATATCCCGTTTCGGCGCCGAGATGTATCGGGCTTCGCCCCGGCAGGCTGATTTGCTAATCGTATCCGGAACGGTGACCCGCAAAATGGCCCCGGCTATTATGCGGGTTTACGACCAGATGGCTGACCCCAAATTCGTGATGGCCTTGGGGGGTTGTGCCTGTATGGGAGGGCCTTTCGTGGGTTCTTACAGCGTGGTCATGGGTGTTGACCAAATGATCCCAGTGGACGTCTACATACCTGGCTGCCCTCCCCGGCCCGAAGCGTTATTGCATGGATTAATGACCTTACAAGAGCGCGGCGATCGAGGATATTTGTTCAAGAAGGAAGACCAACTATTGAAGGGCGAGGCTTAGGTGTCAGTAGATTCGCTGGCCGAGGCCATCAACCAGGCAGTACGCGGAGCCGTCGTGGCCAAGAGCACTGGCAATATGCCATCGGTTACCATCGGCGCCGGCCGGCTGGTGGCGGTGTGCAACCATCTAAAATCGCAGATGGGCTTTAACTACTTGTCGTCCATCACTGGCGTGGATTACTACGACCGCTTCGAGGTCATCTATCATCTTCACGCCGTGCCAGGCAGTGAGCAGGTGTGTGTAAAGGTGGTAGTGAATCACGATGACCCGGTGGTACCATCGGTATTTAATGTCTGGCAGGGAGCCGATCTTCAAGAGCGAGAGGTTTATGACCTGATGGGCATTCGTTTCTCCGGACATCCGAACCTGACTCGCATCCTGATGTGGGATGAATTCGAAGGACACCCGCTACGCAAAGATTTTGGAATGGGGAACCAGGCTGCATGGGAGCAGATGCCGCACATGCCACAGCTTGAGACATAGGAGAGCGGCGTGATAAACGCCCTACGCACCGAGACCTTCGAAATAAATATGGGACCGCAACACCCCAGCACTCATGGGGTCTTCCGGATGGTCTTAACGCTAGACGGCGAAACGGTGGTAGATGTAGTTCCTAAGATGGGCTACCTGCACCGAGGCATCGAAAAACTGGCCGAAGAGAACACCTACGTGCAAGGGGTAACCTTCACCGACCGTATGGACTACCTCTCCCCTATGACCGGTAATTTCCCCTTCGTTCTCGCCGTCGAGAAACTGGCTGGTATCGAGGTTCCTTTGCGGGCTCAATACCTGCGCATCATCGCTGCCGAATTACAGCGCATCGCTAGCCATCTGGCGTCCATCGGTTTCTTGGGCAATGACCTGGGCACCTGGTACTCCCCACTCATGTACACCCTGCGCGAGCGCGAGATCATATTGGACCTGTTCGAGATGCTGTGTGGCGCCCGGATGACTCCAACCTACATGCGGCCGGGTGGTGTATCTCAAGATTTGCCCGAGGGCTTCAAGGACCGATGCCTGTTATTCTTTGAAAAGAATATGCCGCGCATCATGGGTGAAGTGCCTGCCTTACTCACGGATAACGAAATCGTCCAGATGCGTCTGAAAAATGTGGGCGTTTTACCGGCCGAAAAAGCAATCGCTTGTAGCGTCAGCGGGCCGTCCTTGCGTGGCTCCGGTGTGAAGTTCGATATCCGCAAGGCTGTGCCTTATAACGCCTACGACCAATTCGAGTTCGATATCCCTACGGGCACGAAGGGCGATAATTTTGACCGTTTCGTGGTCCGTTATGAAGAGATTAAGCAAAGTATGCGGATTGTCCGCCAAGCCTTGGCTAACCTACCCGCCGGACCAATTATGGCGCCAGGAATTACTCGTAACCTGCGCGCCCCGGCTGGTTCCGAGGCTTTCGCGCGTACGGAGGCTAGCCGGGGCGAATTGAGCGTGTATATGGCCAGCGATGGCGGCGTGGCGCCTTACCGTTGTAAACTTCGTTCGCCTTCTTTTATCAACCTGACGGCACTGCGAGAGATGTTGCTTGGCTCACGAGTTGCCGATGTGGTAGTGACCCTGGGGACGTTGGATATCGTTCTGGGCGAGGTGGACCGCTAGATGGAGCAGGCCATACAAGTCGTCAGGGATGCATTGAGGTTCCTAAACGATGTAGGCGCCATAATCTATCTCTGGGTGCAACAAACACTTTTAGGGTTTGTACGCGGCTTTCTGCCCGACTATTGGGCTGGCTCCCTTGTCTGGCTGATTATGCAAGTTATCGGCATCGTGTGCGTTATCGCCTTGTTGGGGATTTTCGCCATTTTGTTCATCTATTTTGAACGGCGAGGCGTAGCCAGGGTGCAAGACCGCTGGGGGCCAAATCGGGCGGGACCTTGGGGTTTAATCCAAGGCATCGCTGACACCGTAAAGTTGATTACCAAAGAAGATGTCATCCCTGTACGGGCTGACCAGTGGGTGTTCCGCCTGGCGCCGATCGTGGCCATGGTTCCCGCCGTGATGGTATTTGCGGTTATTCCGTTCGGCTATGCCAAGATCGGTGCTGGCACTGACGCCCTCAACATGCCATTCATCCTGGCTGACCTCAACATCGGCATCCTCTACGGAGTGGCGGTGGGATCGCTCACTACTGTGGCCATCCTGATGGCTGGTTGGGGATCGAACAACAAGTATTCGCTGCTGGGTGGCCTGCGCTCAGGAGCGATGATGATTTCTTACGAAATTCCTTTGGCGCTGGCCTTGGTGAGCGTTGGCCTGCTGGCCGGTTCGCTATCTACCGTGGACATCGTTAAAGCCCAGCCATTCATCAAACCTTTTGGTATAGATCTGTTCGGTGGTTATATCTTGCTGCAGCCGCTCGGATTCATCTTGTTTATGATGGCCGCGGTGGTGGAATTGAACCGGTCGCCCGGCGACTTCGCCGCGGCCGAAGCGGAACTGGTGGCCGGTTACCACACTGAGTACAGCGGTATGCGTTTCGCTGCCATCTATGTCGCGGAATATTTCAATGCCTTCTTCGTTTGTTGTATGGCCACCACCTTGTTCCTGGGTGGTTGGCGAGGTCCAGAAATCTTGCCTTCCTATGCCTGGGTCCTGGTCAAAGCCGTACTACTATTTTGGTGTTTAGTCTGGTTGCTGGGCACCCTGCCGCGGCCTCGTATTGACCAAATGCTAGGATTTGCCTGGAAAGTGATGATACCTCTGGCATTATTGAATCTGTTCGGCACGGCGTTGGGTGTCTCGCTTTGGCAAGCCTGGGTGGTGAAATAAAATGGCCTTTGGTACCGGTATTATCCGCAGTATGCTCACCACCTTACGCCATGCTTTCTGGCAAAGGGTGACTGTCCAATATCCCGAGCAAAAAAGGGACTCGTGGTTCTACGAAGCGGGAATGAAACCGCGGTTTCGCGGCGCCCCTATGTTGGTGATGAACCCCGAAACTGGCGCGGCCCGCTGTGTAGGCTGTGGGGTCTGTGTCAGAGCTTGCCCGCATGGGGTAATTCGGCTGGATACTTCGGTGAACCAGCAAGGTCAGAGGGTAGTTAACTCCTACGAAGTGGAGATTTGCCGTTGCCTGTTCTGTGGTATGTGCGAGGAAGCCTGCCCCTTTGGCGCCGTAGTATGCAGCCACGAATTCGAGTTGGCCAGTTACCAGCGCTACAGTCTGTTCTGGGACCACCGATTTTGGGAGCCGGGCGCCATCAAGCCAGCGACGCCCATTATAGCCTTACCCACAGGTAAACCATGACCAACGACCTTTGGTACAACCTGGCCTTTTACGGCGTATCTGCCGTGTTGATACTGGCTTCGCTGCTGGTAGTGGTGCGCACCTCTATCGTTCATAGCGCTTTGTTCCTAGTCGTAGCCTTCGGGATGACCGCTGGTATATTTGTGCTGCTGCACGCTGAATTTGTGGCTGCCGTACAGGTATTGGTTTACGTCGGCGCCGTGGCCATAGTGGTGCTCTTCGGTATTATGATGACCCATCGAGCCTATATGGCTGAGTCCAATGCGACTAACCAGCAGTGGCTATGGGCAGCGTTGGTTTCTCTGGCTTTCTTGATTTGTGGCGTTCTGGTGGTAGTATTCACGCCATGGAAGACCGGCGGCGACATTACCAAACTTGATACCACTATGGAGATTGGTAAGGTATTGTTCAATACTTATGCTCTGCCGTTCGAGATAGTTTCCGTGCTGCTGCTGGCAGCCACCATTGGCGCCATAGTGGTCGCTAGGGAGGATTGATGCCAAACCCGTCTGGTCTCCCTATTGCACTAGAGATATCACTGAACCATTTCTTGGTTCTGAGCGCTATTTTATTTTCCATCGGCTTGTTCGGCGCCCTATCCAAACGTAACGCCGTGGCCATATTGATGTGTATCGAACTAATGCTTAACTCCGTGAATATCGCCTTGGTGGCCTTCGCTAGATTCATACCACCAGCCAGCGCTGGTGTCACCGGCTTCCCAGGCTCATACCCGGCATTAGGGGGGCAGATATTCGCGTTATTTGTCATAGCGGTAGCGGCCGCGGAAGCGGCGGTTGGGTTGGGTATCGTGCTGGCTGTATATCGTAACCGGCGCACCGTGGCTGCCGACAACATCGACCTGATGAAGTGGTGAGATTATGCACGAAGCGGTGAACCCTGCTCCAGCCTACTTCTGGCTGATACCGCTATTGCCCTTCGCTTCCTTTATATTAATTAGTTTTGTATTGATCCCTCTGAAACAGAAGTTGTTGAGCGGATGGGTCACCATTGCCGCTGTCTTCGGCTCGATGGTTTTAGCCTTCCGCGCCCTCCTCTTTGTAATTCCCGGTGGAGAGAACGCCCGGTTCGAAACCAATATTCCCTGGTTCACCATCGGTGAGGCGCATCTGGAGTTTGGCATCACCATAGACCCGCTCAGCAGTGTCACAATGATCCTGGTGACGGTGGTAAGCCTGCTGGTCCAAATCTACTCCCAGGCCTACATGGAAGACGAGCAGCCCCGGGCTTATGGCCGCTACTATGCCTATATGTCTCTATTCACCACCGCAATGCTCGTCCTTGTGCTGGCGAATAACTTCGTACAACTGTATATGAGTTGGGAACTGGTAGGGCTCTGCTCGTACCTGCTAATCGGCTTTTGGTTCCAACGACCTAGCGCCGCCGCTGCCGCCAAGAAAGCCTTCGTGGTCACCCGGCTGGGCGACCTGGGTTTTTTGGTGGGCATCCTGATGGTCTACTATAACACCCACAGCCTTTCTTTCGACGGCGCCAGAGAAAAAATTATCGAGATGCTCAACCACGGCACTTCTCCCACCATCATCACGATTATGGCGGTATTGCTGTTCTGTGGCGCGGTAGGTAAATCCGCCCAGTTCCCGCTGCATGTCTGGTTGCCAGATGCTATGGAAGGCCCTACACCGGTTAGCGCCCTCATCCATGCCGCCACAATGGTCGCCGCCGGCGTCTATATGGTAGCCCGGCTGTATCCCACCGTATTTAACCCGCTGCATCAGGAGACTACGCAGGCTCTGCTAGTGGTGGGCGTCATCGGTGGGTTCACTGCGCTGCTGGCCTCAACGATGGGTTTGGTAGCCTACGATATAAAGCGGGTGATGGCCTATTCCACTATCGCTCAACTGGGCTTTGCTATGCTGGGCTTGGCCTCCGGCGGGGTGGCGGTGGGCATCTTCCACCTGTTCAACCACGGTTTCTTCAAGACTCTCCTGTTCCTTACTGCCGGTTCTTGTCACCATGCCACCCATACCTTCGATATGCGCTTTATGGGTGGGTTACGAAAATATATGCCTGTTACTTATCTGACCATTGTGGTAGCCTCATTGAGCCTATCGGGCATATTTCCCCTTTCCGGGTTCTGGAGCAAGGATGAGATTCTGGCTACTGCCATGCATCAGCATCACATCATATACCAGGTGCTGTTCTGGACCGGTATCGTGGTAGCGTTTATGACCGCCTTCTACTCCTTCCGGATGATATTTATGACCTTTCACGGAGAGTATCGGGGTGGCGCCGAGGCCGAAGCCGGGCATACCGATGCTGTTGATCACGGGCATCATCTTCACGAGTCACCGCCGTTGATTACAGTTCCTCTGCTCATTTTAATGGTGTTTTCGATTTTCTCCGGATATGTATTTCTCAACGGAAAGACTTATGGACTGGAAAACTATATGCACTTTATGGGAGGCCATGAAGGTCCCGTGGATATGTTCGTCGCGATATTGTCTACAGTTGTCGCCCTGGCGGGCATCGCGGGAGCCTGGGCGGTTTACCAGGCGAAGATGGTGACTGCCGAGTCTATTGGACGATTCTTCGGACCGCTGTACAGCCTGGTTTACAACAAGTACTATCTAGACTTTCTCTATGAAAAAGTCATTTGTGCATGGATACTGGTCGGCATTGGCAATCTGTTGAATCTGTTCGATAGCGCGATTGTTGATGGGATCGTGGATGGAGTTGGCAAGTCCATTCGCGGGGCCGGCGGTATAGTGCGCCGGGTGGAGACCGGCCAACTTCAGGCTTATGCACTGGCTATTTTTGCTGGTGTGGTCGTGTTACTCGGCTACCTGGCGTTGATGCCGAAACGGTAAGGGGAGGACAAATTGCTTAGCGCCATCATTTTCCTCCCGCTGATAGGGGCTGTGGTCATCGCTCTGTTACCCAGAGACAGCGTGCGCGGCCCGAAGTGGGTAGCCGCTCTCTTTTCCGCCGCATCTCTGGTCGTTAGCCTGGTTATGTTTTACCAGTATAACCGGGCCGCCGACGGCCCGCAGTTTGTCGAGCGTTACCTCTGGATGCCTACTCTAAATATCCAGTACTATTTGGGTGTAGACGGTCTCAACCTGCCAATGGTCGTGCTGACTACTCTGCTTACTTTCCTGGCCATCCTGGGGTCGTGGAATCCCATTAAGTTTCGCCTGAAAGAGTATTACGCCCTGCTGTTGTTGCTCGAACTTGGCATATTGGGTGTATTCTCGTCTCTAGATATGCTTATGTTTTTCCTCTTCTGGGAAGTAGAACTAATCCCGATGTACTTACTTATCTCCATCTGGGGGCCAGCTCCGGAACGTCGAGAATATGCTGCCTTGAAGTTCGTGCTGTACACGGTCTTCGGCAGCGCCCTGATGCTGGTGGGTATCTTGACGCTATATTTCAACTCAACTCCGCATACTTTCGATATGATGGTACTGCGACAGAGCAGCCTGCCGGCTATTGTGCAGACCATTGCCTTTATCTTTCTCTTTGTGGCTTTTGCCATCAAACTTCCGGTCTTTCCTCTCCATACCTGGTTACCTTGGGCGCACGTCGAAGCACCTACCGCAGTCAGCGTCTTGCTGGCTGGGGTGCTTCTGAAGATGGGTGGCTATGGTATGTTCCGGCTCTGCTACTCCTTGCTGCCGGATGCCGCAAAGCAATTTGCCATAGTCATCGCCGTGCTGGCAGTAATCAACATTCTTTACGGCGCTATTGTCTCGATGGTCCAAGACGACTTGAAGAAACTGGTGGCGTTCTCGTCAGTCAGCCATATGGGATATGTGCTTCTGGGTCTGGCGGCGATGAACCATCTTAGCCTGAGCGGCGCCGCCTTGCAGATGTTTACCCACGGCACGATAACTGGCCTGATGTTCCTCCTGGTAGGTGGGGTATACGAAAAGACTCACACCCGTAGCATTGCCCGGATGGGCGGTCTGGCCCCGATGATGCCCTGGTTGGCCATCTTCTGGGTGATGGCTGGTCTGGCCTCTTTAGGCCTACCCGGGATGAGTGGCTTTGTGGCCGAATTTCTGGTGTTCTTGGGGGCCTACCAAGCCCCCGGGATGGCTGTCTACACTGTATTGGGTGCGGCGGGCATCGTGGTGACGGCAGCCTACATTCTCTGGATGCTTCAGCGGGTGTTTTTTGGGCCGGTCAAATCGGGTATGGAGCATGTCCAAGACGCTAAAGGTCTTGACCTCGTTCCCCTGTTCGTCCTTATGGCTGTCGTGCTGCTGGTAGGTATATACCCAGCAATACTTACCGATATCATCGGGCCAGGGGTCGAGCCAATAATCAATAAAATCGGTCCGGCTATGGCCGTGGCCTTACGGTGATCGAAGGGGGCAGACTTTGGATCTGATGCTGATTGCGCCGGAGATTAGTCTGGTCTGCCTGGGCCTGCTAGTCTTGGTGTTGGATTTGGTTAAAACCCCACGGGGCAGGGCCTGGACCGCTGAACCTGGCGAAACCCAAGGCGCGTGGCTGGGTTACATCAGTTTGTTTGGCTTGGCCGCTCCGTCTATCCTGGTGATGGTCAACGCTGGGCGGAACGACGTCTCCTTCGCCGGGATGTTCGTACAGGACCCTTTGGCGTTGTTCTTCAAAGTGGCATTTCTGGTGGCTGCCGCACTGGTCATCCTGGCCTCTATAGACTACTTGCCGCGTCTTCGGGTACCAGCGGGCGAATTCTACGCCCTTCTTCTTTGGGCGACTGCCGGCCTGATGCTGATGGTGAGTTCCAGAGAACTGATTACCGTTTATGTATCGCTGGAGTTGGCCACCATCAGCCTGGCCCTTCTGTCTGGCTTCCATAGAAGTGATGCTAAATCCGTAGAGTCCGGCCTGAAGTATGTGCTATTAAGCGCCATCGCCTCGGCCACCCTCCTGTATGGTATGGCTATGTTTTATGGCTTGACCGGCACTACCCATCTCGAGGGGATTGCTAGAGGTTTATCCAGCGGTTCGCCAGCGGCGTTATTCGGTATAGTGCTATTAGCCGCAGGCTTCGGATTTAAAATAGCCGCGGTTCCCTTCCATATGTGGGTACCCGATGTTTACGAAGGCGCACCCACTCCAATCACCGCCTTTCTCTCCGTCGCATCGAAAGCAGCCGGTTTCGCTTTGGTAGTGCGGGTTTTCACGCTTGGGTTGGGACCGATGAGCGCCACCTGGCCGATGGTCTTCGCTGTCCTGGCCGTGCTAACTATGACCGTGGGCAATATCGTTGCTATGCGCCAGGACAATATCAAAAGATTGCTGGCATATTCGAGTATCACCCAGGCCGGATACGCCATTGCCGCGTTAGCGGCGGCCACAGTCGCCTCGTATGCTTCGCTTTCCTTCTTCCTTTTTGCCTACGCATTTACCAACTTGGGCGCTTTTCTGGTGATCATGGCGTTTGCCCGGCAAAACGGCAGCGATGAGATCAGCGCTTACTCCGGACTGGCTCGCCGGTCGCCAGTGCTGAGTCTAGCGCTGACCTTGTGCTTGTTGTCGCTGGCGGGTATACCGCCTATGGTAGGCTTCGCCAGCAAAATGTACCTGTTTTGGACGATATTTCAGGCTGGATGGTTGTGGCTGGTGATCATCGGGTTGCTGAATAGCGCGGCTTCGATTTACTACTATCTGCGGGTGATACGCACTATGTACCTTGCCGAGCCAATCGCCGGAAGCCAGCCGGTGTCTTTGGCGCCCTCAACTGGCATCGCCATGTTTGTCGCTGTCGCCGGTGTGCTGGTAATAGGGGTGTTACCCTGGCCGCTGATGAGCTTTGCCCAGTATGCGGCAAGTTCTCTCGCCAAGTAATTAGTGTCCATACCTTCGTCGCTCATGGAACAAAATGCTCCTGGCCGATTGTCAGGAGCATTTTGATATATGCCGCTAGTCAGTCATCGCTACCTGGCAACCGGATAACCCTCTTCCTCCATCGCACTTTCAATCACCGATAGGCTAACTTTGTCCGGTTCGAAACTGACGGTAACCTTCTTGGTGGACACATCTACCTCTACGGTGCTCACTCCCACCAATTGGCTAACTGCTTTCTTAATGGCGGCGGCGCAATGATGACAAGATATGTCGGGGGCGGTTAGGACTGTTGTTTCCATTCTATTCGCTCCTTAACTTAATTTTGAAGGATTGAAACCCCGTAAACGAAGGGAATTGGTGACTACCGAGACCGAGCTTAAGGCCATGGCCGCGGCCGCTAGTATAGGATTGAGAAAACCGTATTGCCCGAAAATTATTTGCAAAGAACTCGGAACGGGACGACCCACCCCCGCAAATACGAAATAGAAGATCCCGGCGGCTACTGGGATCAATAAGACGTTATACGCAAAGGCCCAGAAAAGGTTCTGGCGGATGGTCCGCAGGGTGCGGCGGGATAATTCGAAAGCGATGGCAATACCTCGCAGGTCACCTTGCATCAGCGTGATATCGCTGGCTTCCATTGCTATATCCGTACCGGTGCCGATGGCTATACCGACGTCGGCTTGGGCCAACGCTGGGGCGTCGTTTATGCCATCCCCCACCATCGCCACGATTTTGCCTTCCGCCTGCAGGCGCCTTACCTCATTGGCTTTTTCTTCCGGTAAAACCTCTGCCAGTACTTGGTCAACCCCAGCCTGCCGGCCTATAGCTTCGGCGGTTCGCCGGTTATCACCGGTGAGCATCACCACTTGCAGGCCAAGCCGGTGGAGAGAGGTTACGGCGGCCGGCGAACTGGGCTTCAAGGGGTCAGCGATAGCCAGGACGCCGGCTATTTTCCGGTCAACGGCCACGAGAAGAGGTGTCTTGCCCAATCCAGCCAGGGTGGACAATTGAGATTGCCATTGCTCTATCGGGATACCCCGTTCATCCATTAGCCTGGCATTACCGAGCAGAACAGACTGTTCTCCGATTTTAGCCTCTACCCCCTGTCCGGTTAAGGACTGGAAGTTGGTTGGCGCTTCCATTTCCAGCAGAGCCTCTTGCGCCCGGTTGACGATGGCTTGGGCCAGTGGGTGCTCGGAAGACCGCTCGACAGAGGCTGCTAGACGCAGCAGGTTTGCCGTTTCCCATCCGGGAGCAGCCACAATATCAGTCACCACGGGTTTGCCCATTGTTAGTGTGCCGGTCTTGTCCAGCACCACGGTTCGTACGCGATGCGCCATCTCCAGCGCTTCACCTCCCCGCACCAGAATGCCCAACTCAGCGCCCTTGCCCGTGCCCACCATTATGGCCGTGGGAGTGGCTAAGCCCATCGCGCATGGGCAGGCAATGACCAGCACTGCCACCATATTAAGCAGCGCATAGGTCAACGATGGTGACGGTCCAAAGGCCAGCCAGGCTACGAAAGTTGAAAGGGCGACGAAGATTACCACCGGTACAAAGTAAGAGGCAATGACATCCGCCAGCCGTTGGATGGGCGCCTTGGACCCCTGGGCCTCCTCCACCATCCGGACGATTTGCGCCAACGTCGTGTCCTTACCCACCCGAGTGGCGCGAAAATAGAAAGCGCCGGTCCCGTTGATGGTGGCTCCGGTTACCCCATCTCCCGAACGTTTTTCCACGGGCATACTCTCACCGGTAATCATAGA
>Ga0351944_1036_pt2 | contig 15526 bp, 13 predicted proteins | sample BONcelT113001F13_FD_205820 | JGI IMG/M metagenome (GOLD analysis project Ga0351944, IMG submission 205820) | Enriched cells from coal bed in the Powder River Basin, Montana, United States - BONCAT cells T11 rep3 HSBNCT.T11.300.1.F13 ... | reverse complement strand
GTAGTAGTCCGGCGCGTAGCGATTCCCGAAGACGAATATCGCGTGCGTCCTGTCATTCAGGGCGTGAAGCCTGCTGGAAACGCTTTCGAGAAGCCTGTGCTGGCCAAGGCTGTTGACCTCGCCGAACACCAGATCACCGACCTCAGGAGCCTTCTCGAACCTGTGGTAACTGCGGATTCGCGCGTGGGGAATGGTGAACGCCGCGCTGGGAATGATGCACTTCTGACGGATTCGGTGCATTGCAGCCTCCCGGGCTTTTGGGGCGGGGTTTTCCGCCTGACGGGGCGATTATACGAAAACCCGCGGATTCGTCATGGAGCGGTCTGAGCTTGACGATTCGAAATGGGGCACTATTTTCGTCCGGCTCGTTCAACAGGGAGGTACATACATGATTTTCGGAGGCATTCGCCTTTCCTAGGGCTGTTCAGCCCTTTTCCCTCCATTTCGGTTGTACCCTTTTCCCATGACCTTGTTCGAACGGAGTTTGTTCCATGCCCCCCTTCATTGAAGAGTTCGAAGACGAAGACCCCAAGGCGCGAACCGGTTCGCTGGCGCTCCTTCGTAAATTCGCGCCGCTTATCCTCCCCCACTGGCCCCAGTTCGCCCTGTCGGTGGTGCTGCTTCTTCTGGCCATCGCCGGGGAGCTTGCAGGTCCGCTGATCCTCAGGCTGGTGATAGATGAAGCCGTCCCCTCGCGGGATTCCGGCGCCATTATCCGTTACTCGCTTGTGTTCGCGGGCATTTTCGGAGCGACAATGGTGTTCGCCTATCTTCAGGTGATGCTGGCTGCAAGGATCGGTCTTTCCGTGGTCAGAGACCTCAAACGGCAGCTCTTCGACCATGTGCTGACACTGTCCATGGCGTACTTCAACAAAAACCCGTCGGGAAGGCTCATGGCCAGGGTGGAGAGCGACGCGGAGCGGGTACGGATGCTCTTCAGCGAGACCAGCATGGCGCTTCTGCGGAATGCGGCCATGGTGGCGGGCACCGTTGTGGTCATGCTGCTTGCCGACCCTGCGATCACCTTCAAGGTGATGCTCATCGTTCTCCCGGCCGCTCTTCTTTCAATCCCCGTGCTGAAGAAGATGAGGGTTCTGTGGGGAGACCTGCGAAAATCCTACGCCTCGATCTCGGGTTCAGTGGCGGAGTTCGTCCGCGCGGTGCCCGTAATGCAGGTTTTCGGTACCACCGGGTATGCCCGCACCAGAATTCACCGTCTGGGAATGCGTTTCGTCAAAAGGGAGATCAGGGCCACCATCTGGGACTACGGGTTCTGGAGCTTTCTGGGAGCCCTCGAGATAGCGGCTGTCGCCGTCATCCTCACCGCGGGAAGGCCGGGTGTTGTTGCGGGCACAGTCACCGTGGGGACTGTGGTGCTCTTCGTCGAGTACACACGTAGGCTCTTCGGGCCCCTTGTGATGTTCGGCGAAACACTCAATCAGATGCAGCGGGCACTCGCTTCGGGTGACAGGCTTATGGAGCTTATCCACACCGAAACCCTCACGCCTGACGGGCACCTGGGCCCCGGGCATCTTCCAAGGGGCTGGACCGAGATCAGGTTCGAGGATGTCTGGTTCAGCTACTCCGGCGAGGAGTGGGTCATCCGCGGACTCTCCTTCTCCATTCACAGGGGGGAGACAGTTGCCCTGGTCGGGGATTCGGGAGGCGGCAAAAGCACACTGGTGGCTCTGCTGCTACGCTTCTACCACCCGGTTCGGGGCAGGATAACGATAGACGGGACCGACATCAGGGAGTTCACCCTGGACGCATGGAGAAGCCGGATCGGGCTGGTCCTGCAGGAGGTCAACCTCTTCTCGGGCACGCTTTCAGGGAACCTTACGGTCTTCGATCCCTCCGTGGGGAGAGCCGAGCAGGAAGAGGCGCTGGGGCAGATCGAAGCCCTCGAGCTTCTGGAGAGGATCCCGGGCGGGCTCGACGGCGAGATAAGCGAGGGAGGGGTGAACCTCTCCATGGGTCAGCGCCAGCTCGTCAACATCGCCAGGGCAGTTCTCAGAAAGCCCGACATCCTCGTTCTGGATGAGGCCACATCCTCGGTTGACCCCGGCACTGAGAAGAAACTGCAAAGGGCCACCGACCTCGCCCTTTCAGGTCGGACGGCCCTTGTGGTTGCCCACAGGCTCTCCACGATAATCCACTCCGACCGCATCCTCGTTGTCAGGGGCGGCCTTCTCGTTGAACAGGGAACCCATGCGGAACTCATGAGCCATGGCGGGGTCTACGCGTCACTCTTCATCCTGCAGTTCGGAGGTGAGGAAAGTGCGTGAGCGAATACAGGTGTGGCGTGACAACTGCGGGTGGATATTCCGTTACTGGAGACCCGTTCGGAAGTACCTTGTCCTTCTGTTCTTCTTCACGCTGCTCTCCAGCGCTGTCGCCCTTGGGTTTCCGTTGGTCTTCCGCTACCTGCTTGACAACGTCGGGGTCGTTCTGGGAACCCCGCAAAGCTCGCAGTTCACGAGGATCATCCTTGTTCTTGCGGGCCTTGCGGTCGCGCGGCTTCTCGCGGGCTTCTACCCCGGCGCCAGGGGGATCATTAACAGCGTGATCGGGCTAGGGGTGAGGGACGATGTGTTCCGCTCCATAATGCGGAAGGACTGGAGGTTCTTCAACGCCTTCAGACCGGGTGACCTGACCACCCGCCTCACCGAGGACATAACCGAGTACCCCCGGATCGCGTGGTTCGCCTGCAGCGCTTTCTTCAGGGCTCTCGAATCGGCATCGAGGCTGCTGTTCTGCCTCGGGGTGATGATCTTCATGAGCTGGAAACTATCCGTGCTGGCCCTGGCGCCTCTTCCGGTGATGCTTTTCATCTTCTACACGGTCGAGCACCGGATCGGCAAGAGGGTGGAGGAGAGCCGCAAGGCCACCAGCCACACGAACGATCTGTTGGACAGCACCTTTGACGGGATAGCCATAGTCAAGGCTTACCGGGCCGAGAAACCCCTGGCCGCCAGGCTCCACAGGCTTCTGAACCAGAGGTTCGAGATCGACCTTTCCCTGACCAAGCTGGAGATGATCATTCACGGCGTCTACAGCCTGATCGGGCAGGTGGGGAAGGTCACGGTGATGCTGGCGGGCGGGCTTATGGTGATCCGCGGCAGCATCGGGCTGGGCGACTTTTACGCCTTCTACGTCTATCTCGACATGCTGCTGGCGCCCATGATGGACATTCCCAACCTCTTCGTCGCAAGCCGTCAGGCCTTTGTTTCGGTGGAGAGGGAGAGGGAGATACAGGACTATCCCGAGAAAGCGGACAACCTTCATTTGCGGAAGGTTGAGAAGGTATCGGAGATCACCATGACCGGTGCCGGTTTTCATTACGATGGCAGCGGAGGTGTATCCGGAGTTACCCTGACAGCAGCCGCTCCGGCCGTTATCGCCGTGGTGGGCGAGGTGGGTGCGGGAAAAAGCACCCTTCTGAAGATGCTTGCCGGGCTGCTCCCCGTTGCTTCGGGCCATATTCTGGTGAACGAAATCCCCCGGGAGGATGTCGACCTCAGGGACACCGTCGGCTTCGTGCCGCAGGAATCCCTTCTCCTGGGTGAGAGCGTGACAGACAACGTGAGGTTCGGGCGGGAACGGTTGCGTGACATTGACATCGAACGGGCCCTCGCCGATGCCGGGGTCAGGCCTGACGAGTTTCAGGGCGACAAGATGCTTGGGCAAAGGGGAACCGGAGCCAGTGGCGGACAGCGCCAGAGGGTCGCCATAGCCCGTGCCCTGGCTGGAAACCCTTCACTTCTCCTTCTGGACGACTGCACGGCCGCACTCGACGCCGGTAAGGAAGCCGAGTTCTGGAGCCGCTTCAGGGAGGGTGGCCACGGGGCTCTGGCGTTCGTGGTAACCCACAGGGAGGCTACTGTCAGACAGAGCGATATGGTTATCTTCATACACAGGGGAAGGCATGCCGCAACGGGAACCCACAGGGACCTTCTGGCAGGCAACAGCGAGTACGCGGGAGTGATCCGGGGCATGGAAATACTCAGCGCTGAAGGGATTGACCATGAGCACTCATGATTCCAGACGTGAGGGGCTGTTCCGGGATCTCATCCGGGATACGGCCGAAAGGGCAAGCTTTGCCCGCACCCTTTCGGGGGAGCTAAAGACGGGGCTTACCCTTGAAAGGCTGCGGGAGGTCAACGCGTACTGGTACGTTCCCCTGGGTTCCGATGCGTACGAAGGCGACTTCGCTAACCCGGACGTGGCCGCGGAGGCGTTCGGCCTGGCCACTGGCCAGCACCTGTCGGCGCTCAGATACGATGTGTTCGGTCTTCTCTCGGCAGCGGTACACAATGAGACCAGGGTCATCGAACGGTTCCTTGAAGCCCTTGATGAACTTTCAAAAGCAGGCCTTGCAGGTGCGGAAACCGTTGTCCGCGAGTACTACAGGTCGACGGACAGGGACCAGATCACCGGGCTGCTCCGCCGAAGGTTCGATCCCCGGGAAAACGCTCTGGGAACCCTTTTTGAAAACGCGCACGGAGGCGACCTGTCGTTCCTGTTCCTGCACGGCATGAAGGTCGAGCGCGCTCACGAGGAAATGGCCGCCTTTCTGTTCGGCCTGCCCGAGAGCGATCTGAGGGACATAGGGGACACCCTGGCCGAAGCCTACAGCCTCGGGCTCAGGGAGGAGGGTAAGGACTCGTTCAAGTACCGCAATGTAGTCACCGTGAGCCTGCCAATGGGCGGTGAGGCGCTTTTCCGGCACATCCGCGCAAGTTTCGACAGAGCGGGGCTGTTGGCCCACGCCGCTCCCGTCCACCGGCCGCCGTCGAACAGGCAGGCAAACTACGATCACCGCTTCAAGTACGCCCTGTACCTCGACCAGAGCACGGTGGAAAACCAGATCGCCATGAGGCGGGAGGTTTTCGATGAGTTGTCGGGCGTCTTGCACGCCTACTCGGGAGTTGCGCATGTGGGCCTCTTCGGCGAGCAGCCCTTCAGTCCCTCACCCAGAAAGTCCATGGTCCGGGCTGACCGCGAAATGAACGCGCTTTACAACAGGTTCACACAGCTCGGGGTTGCCCTTCAGCAGAGCCATCTGCCCCGGCACGAAACGAGTTTCAGCATGATATCGTTCCCCTCCCCCGAGATCGGCCCGGCGTTTCACGATATCTTCCGTGACTGCGTCAAGGTCAACACCCTGTCCAACAGCGAGTACCGTCCGGTGCAGGCTGCACTGATCGCCGCCATGGACGGCGCCGTGAAGGCACGGGTGCTGGGGGCTCCAGGGAATGATACCGACATCACCGTGATGCTTCACCCGCTTTCCGATCCGGGGAAGGAAACCGCTTTCGAGAACTGTCTGGCCTCGGTGAACATCCCTGTTGGTGAGGTTTTCACCTCGCCCGTACTGAAGGGAACAAGCGGGGTCCTCCATGTTGCCGAAGCGTTTCTGGACGGGCTGAGGTACAGTGACCTGAGGATGGTCTTCAGCGACGGTGAAGCAGTTGAGTGGTCGTGCTCGAACTTCGATGACCCGGAAAAGGGCAGGGAGTACATCAGAGAGAACATCTTTCACCCCCACGAAAGCCTGCCCCTGGGCGAATTCGCCATAGGCACCAACACCGTCGCGTACGCCATGGGGGTAAAGCATGGCATCATGGGCCTTCTGCCCGTGCTGATACTGGAAAAGACCGGCCCACACTTCGCCGTCGGCGACACATGCTACAACCGGGAAGAAGACCAGGAACGGTTCGACACCGACACCGGAAAACGCCTTGTAGCAGTGGAGAACGAGCGCTCGGCCCTCAGGGCCACCGACCCCGACCGGGCATACACGAACAGGCATGTCGACATAACACTTCCGTACAGCGGCCTCGATTCCATCAGCGCCGTGCACCCCGACGGAAGAGAGGTCTTCCTGATGAAGGGCGGCAGGTTCGTCCTCCCGGGAACGGAGATGCTCAACCTCCCCCTTGAAGGGCTGGGTGACTGAGGGGGTCCGCTGCGGGTGCTGTCCCCGGAATTGCGCGGTTGACCGCGCAGCCGGTGAAACGGGATGGTGTGGGGCGGGCGCCGGCATGGAGGTGGCATCCATCGTGGCGCACGGGGGAGAAGAGCCTTTCCTCACGGGCGAACATGGCGTTGGGAACGTGTTCTTCAGCCGATGCAACATGGCTTGCGTGTTCTGCCAGAACCACGCCATAAGCCATGAAAGCCACGGCGCCATCTGCAGTCCCGAGGAGCTTGCCGACAGACTTCTTGAGCTTCAGGAAAGGGGCTGTCCCACGGTAGGCTTCGTCTCGCCCACCCAGTACCTTGCCCAGGTTCGCGAGACCATTGTCATCGCCAGGAACAGGGGTCTTTCCGTTCCGGTGGTCTGGAACAGCAACGCCTTCGAATCGGTTTCCGCCCTTCGCACCCTCGACGGTCTCGTGGAGATATACCTGCCCGACCTGAAATACGCAGATGACACGTACGCGGCCGGGTACTCGTCTGCGCCGGGTTACGTTGCGGCTTCAAGGGCCGCCGTCATTGAGATGTACAGACAGGCCGGCGTTCTGAGGATAGAGGACGGTCTTGCAAGGAAGGGCCTCTGCGTGAGGCACCTGGTCCTTCCGAACGGACTTTCGGGCACCGAAGAGACGCTCGGTTTCATAGCGGGCATCTCCCGAGAGATAACCGTAAGTCTCATGAGCCAGTACAGCCCCCTCTTCAGGGCCGGCGCACACCCTCTGCTCTCCAGAAAGCTCCGGCACTCCGAGTACTGGCGGGCGGTCGAAACTGCGGAAGCACTTGGTCTTGTCAACACGCTCATCCAGGACCCTGAAACGAGCCCTGATGAGCTGATCCCCGATTTCGGACGGGAGAACCCCTTCGGGCAGCGATGAAAAGAACACTGATCACGGGTCTGGACATCTGGAAGCGGAAGGGGCTGTTCTGGCCGGCAAGGCTCATTGCAAGGGCTTTGCTGAACACAGCACACGGACTTCCCCGCGGCCTCATGGTCGAGGCGACCCAGAACTGCACGGGCAATTGCCGGGGCTGCAAGCCCACAATCGATCCCGTTGATCTCAAGCCGGGGCTTCTTGGGGCATGGCTTGAGTGCCGCCAATGCAGACCCGTCACCCTGCACTTCTCAGGCAAGCACTCGGACCCTCTTGCGGCCGCCGGGCTTTCAGAGCTTGTGGCCATCGCCGGAAGGCACAGCTCAATGGTATCCGTGAGCACCATCGGGCTCGGCTTCAGGCCCGGTCACGAAAGACTGCGGGTTGACCGCTGGATTTTTTCACTTCCCGCGGCAACGGGTCCCTCATGGGAAGCCATAAGGGGCCGGGATCGCATGGCCGAGGCACTTCATGCCGTCCGTACCGTGAAAAGCGCCGGACAGTCCATGGTTGAGCTTTTACTCACGGTCTGGAAACAATCCGAAGGCGACCTCGATGCCTTCAGAGACCTTGCTGAGAGCATCAGGGCGGACAGCGCGAAGGCCGTGTTCGGCCGCTTCGACCCCGAAGGCTATCACGTGGGACGAACGGAAAACCTCGCTTTCAGCTCTCCGGACTGCCCCTACATTCCTGACGAAAATGGCGCCCCTCTCCTGAAACACCTGACCGCGGGCTGCCCACTGGCGGGCTGCCTGTTCCTCGACGCGGAAGGAGTTCTCAGGCCGTGTCCATTCACGGGCGACGACGCTCCCTCAGAACGCACGCCTTCAGCCGAAGCATGGAAGAACACGCGGGAATGGAGGTCGCTGAAGAATGGAAGGCCGTTCAGCGCCTGCAGGTACTGCTGTTAATTGGGGGACACAATACTTAATTATTTACTGTTGGTAAAGCCGGATAAATAATTAAGTATTGTGTCCCCCAATTACCTGCTTTTTGACTTGAGATGAAAGACCTCGTATTTTATTGTGTGGGCGTGGAACAGAAGGAGAGGTCATGTCATCAGTACCCGTATCGGTCATTCGCACAACCGCAGGCCTGGTCATCATTGCCACACTCATCTGGTCAGGCTGCAGCGACAGCCCTTCTGAACCGGACCTTCCAGATTTCCTCTTGGAATCCGTCGTTTTCACGGGAGATTCCATTGGGGAAGCTCCCGCTGCTGCGGCTTTGACCGTGGCAACAAGAAACGCTGCAAAGGGGGAACCCTACTGCGAGGTCACCGTTTCCTGGGCACCCCCCCATAACCAGAGGGTCGTCTGCTACTCGGTTCACAGGGCTCTCAGCCCGGGCATCCCCTCAGGAGCGGTTGACTACAGAACAGTGGGAACCACCGCCATTCTGAGCTTCCCGGATTCCGACTCGCTTTCCTGGGGCACGACATACTACTACGCCGTAAGCGCGCTTACGGCCGATTCAACGGTTCTGTGGAGCAACGAGGAACCCTTCACAACACCCACCAGCGATTACCCGGTCCCGTCAGTCCTTGAGGTGGAGGACCTGCTTATGGGGCAGTGCCTCCTGCACTGGTCGCCCTGCCCTGACACCGACTTCTCAAGCTACACCGTCATGGTTCGCCTGGGTATCTACTCACCCTGGGATACAATCGGAGTGTTCCACAACGCGAGTGATACCCTTGCGGTGGGTTCCGCGAATCCCGATTATCCAGTCTACTTCCAGGTCACCACCACCGATGACGAGGGGCATTCATCGATAAGCAACATTGTGCAGTATACGCACAACGGTGCACTTCCATGGAGAATCGGCTCTTTCGGGTACCTGTTTCAGCAATACGTGGATCCCTCCATCACTGGAGATTGGATAACATCATACAACGGCAATTACCTATACTTTAGAGATAGAGTATATAGTCCTCCCTATTATGAATGCACATACGGTATTAATAGAATAAATACCATTCAAGGAGGTTACAGAAGGAGGCAGACAGCCAATGAACTGAGCTCGATCTGCCATGTATCGAGCCTTAACGGGGTCCTTGTTTCCTACGATGACACCGACGGCAAGTACATTTCTCTGCTCGATGAAAACACGCTGCAGACAGTCAGCACTTTTTCGGTTGATTTCACCTGCAGCGCCATGATAGCGGGCGAAATGGATGCCAGGGTGATCCTCTGCCCCGAGGGCAGCCAGACTTCGCTTGTTCTCGACATGATCAGCATGTCTTTCGTGGACACACTGGACTTCACCATTTCACAGGGACAGGTTCTCGGTGGCTACGGCACTTACATCTGGGGCGGAGCCGAAGGGCTGTGCAGGCTCGACCCGGCATCACTTGCAATAGACGCAACATGCCCGATCACGGTTTCATGCAATCCGGTGGCAACATCAAATGGTGATCTGTGTGTGCTGTCAGGCACGGGCAACAACAACCTGTATCGCCTGGATCCTTTCAGCCTTGATGTACTCGACATCCGGGAAATGCCTGAACTGCCCTTCAGGACAGTGATATATGAAGCCTCGGGAGATGTTTTCGCCTACTATCGCAATCACCCGTTTTATCCTGATTCAATCATAGTCATGAACACTGGGGATCTTGGTATAGCAGGAAAAGTTTACCTCTCACAGGAAATGACAAATCCAATGATGATCGCTCTGCCAGAGCAGGAAAAGATATGGTGTCTGTTCTGGACAGATGTACTGAAACCCGGCTACCTCAGCATCGTCAGGTGACGTCCTAATTGGGGGACACAATACTTAATTATTTACTGTTGGTAAAGCCGGATAAATAATTAAGCATTGTGTCCCCCAATTGCAATCTCCCGCTTCGCGTCGGCCATCTCCTTCACCTTCATGAGCCTCGTGGTGTTGGAGCGGTCCATCTCCGCAAGCTTCAGCCTCACCCTTGATATGGCCGACTCGTAATCGGGTATGAGAACGTACTCGAGCGCGTTCACCCTGCGGCGGGTCGAGTCTATCTCGTGCGCTATGAGGGTTATGGCCTTCTCCTGCTCAGCAAGCCTTATGATGGCCGGGAGAACATGCCGGTAAACCTCGAGCGCTTCGTCCAGCTCGGGGGGCGTATCGAAAAGGCCGTAATTGCGCACGGCGCCCTCAACCGAAACGCGGAACACGGGGAGGGTCAGGTTCATCACGCGGCGGGTGTCGGTGGCGACCACGGCCCTGGCACCCGGGTGGGCCAGGGCATCATCCATCGCTTCCCGGTGCATTGCCGCCCGTGCGAAGAGGAACTGGCCATACGCCTTTTGAAGCTCGCTCTCGAGTGAGGTCCTGGCGCCTCCGTACTCGGCTATCAGCAGCTTGAACTGCCGCATCAGCTCGTCAAGCTTGTCCTTCAAGAGCTTGTGGCCCCTGAGGGCAAGTTTCACCCTGCGCTTGAGCTGAAGCAGCTCCATTCTGGTGGCCCGGACCTGAAGCGCCATGTCAGACCTTTTCCTGTGGCCAGTAACGGTCGAGGTACTCGGGCCGGATACGCTTCATCTCCTCCCTGGGCAGGTGCTTCAGAAGCTCCCATCCAAGGTTGAGGGTTTCCTCGATACCCCTGTCCTCGTGATCGTCCTGGCTGATGTAGCGTTTCTCGTACTCCTCGGCGAACTCCATGAACTGCCTGTCCAGCGTGCTGAGCGCAGCCACTCCAAGGATGACCGAAAGCTCCCTGGCCTGCTTGCCGGCGGAGTAGGCCGCCATGAGCTGGTTGAAAAGGTCGGCATGGTCCTCGCGTGTCTTGTTCTTGCCGATGCCCTTGTCCTTCAGTCTGGAGAGTGACTCCATCACGTCCATGGGAGGGTAGATGCCCTTCTTGTGCAGCTCGCGGTTGAGGATGAGCTGCCCCTCGGTGATGTAGCCCGTGAGGTCGGGGATGGGGTGGGTCTTGTCGTCCTCGGGCATGGTGAGTATGGGGATCTGTGTGATGGAACCCTTCCTGCCCTTGATGCGCCCGGCCCTCTCGTATATCGAGGCAAGGTCGGTGTAGAGATAACCCGGGTAACCCCTTCTTCCCGGAACCTCCTTGCGGGCGGCGCTGATCTCCCTGAGGGCGTCGCAGTAGTTGGTCATGTCGGTGAGGATCACCAGGATGTGCATGTCCTTCTCGTAAGCCAGGTACTCGGCGGCCGTGAGGGCCATCCGGGGTGTTGAGATCCTCTCGATGGCGGGGTCGTCAGCGAGGTTCAGGAAGACGACCGCCCTGTCCATGGCGCCGGTTGCCTTGAAGTCGCGGATGAAGTAGTCGGCTTCCTCGAACGTGATGCCCATCGCGGCAAAAACCACCGCGAAGCTTTCGCCTTTTCCCAGAACCCTGGCCTGTCGGGCGATCTGCGCCGCCACCTCGCCGTGGGGAAGACCGTTGGCGCTGAACACCGGAAGCTTCTGCCCGCGGACAAGGGTGTTGATGCCGTCGATGCTGCTGAACCCGGTCTGGATGAACTCGGCAGGGTAATCCCTTGCGTACGGGTTTATGGGAGCGCCGTTGATGTTCATCATCTTCTCGGGAACGATGGGCGGGGCTGTGTCGAAGGGAGCCCGGGGCCTGCCCTGCCCGTCGAACACCCTGCCGAGCATCTCGGTGCTCACTCCCAGCTCCACACCCTTGCCCAGGAAGCGGACCCGGCACTTCTCAAGATCGGTTCCGCTCGAGCCCTCGAAAAGCTGGACTAGTGCCCTTTTTGAGTCTATCTCGAGAACCTTTCCGTGGCGGATCTCTCCCGACGGAAGCTCGATCTCGACCAGCTCCTCAAAACTGACATCCGTTACTCCGTCCACCAGCATCAGTGGTCCGGAGATCTCAACTGTCGTGGTGTATTCCTTGATCATGTCGTCACCTCCGGTTACAGAGCGGCCTTCTCCACCATGGAGTCAAGCTCTGCGGTGATAAGGTCCTTAAGCTCATTGATGGCTGAGATATGCTCTTCAGGAAGGTAGCGCATCCCCGCCACCTTCTCCTTCAGGGGGAAGGCAAAAAGGTCACGGGGCGCCACACCCGCCTTGAGCGAGCGGCCCATGCCGTCGTGGGTGTGCATGATGACCTCGAGCATGGCTTTCTGCTTCTCGATGGAAGCGTAGGTGTCCACGGGGTGGAAAGCGTTCTGGTGAAGAAAGTCCTCGCGGAGTGAACGGCTTGTGTAGAGAACGAGCTGATCCTCCGGTGACAGGGACTCGGCGCCAACAAGCCTTGCGATCTCCTGAAGGTTGGCCTCTTCCTGGAGAAGGGCCATCGACCTTGTGACCATCTTCACCCATCCCGGGCCAAGGGTCTCGTCGTAGTAGCCCCTGAGGTTGCGGATGTAAAGCGAGTAGCTGTCAAGCCATCCGATGGCGGGAAAGTGGCGCATGTAGGCAAGGTTCGCCTGCAGGCTCCAGAAAACCTTCACCACCCTGAGCGTGGCCTGAACGACGGGGTCGGACAGGTCGCCTCCCGCCGGGCTCACGGCGCCGACCACCGTCAGCGCGCCGCTGCGGTCCTGGCTGCCAAGGCACGAAACCTTGCCGGCACGCTCGTAGAACTCGGCTATGCGGGTGCCGAGGTAGGCGGGGTAACCCTCCTCGCCGGGCATCTCCTCGAGCCTGCCGCTCATCTCCCTCATGGCTTCAGCCCAGCGGCTCGTGGAGTCGGCCATCAGCGCGACCGAGTAACCCATGTCACGGAAGTACTCGGCAATGGTTATGCCGGTGTACACGCTTGCTTCACGCGCTGCCACGGGCATGTTGGATGTGTTGGCCACAAGAACCGTCTTGAGAATGAGGGGCTTGCCGCTCTTGGGGTCCTCAAGTTCAGGGAACTCCTGGAGCACGTCGGTCATCTCGTTGCCGCGCTCTCCGCAGCCCACGTAGACCACGACCTCGGAATCGGCCCACTTGGCAAGCTGGTGCTGAATCACGGTTTTACCGCTTCCGAAGGGTCCGGGGACACAGGCGGTTCCACCCTTGCCCACTGGAAAAAAGGCGTCAACGACTCTCTGGCCAGTTATCAGGGGTTCATTGGGCGCAAGTTTGGTCGCTATGGGCCTGGGTTTTCTGACAGGCCACTTCTGAAGCATCGTGAGGCTGCGCGATGTGCCGTCGGCCAGTTTCACCCTTGCCACGTCTTCATCGATCGTGTAGTCACCTGCCGGGGCAACCCATTCAACTTCACCCGCAGTGCCCGGCGGAACCATGACCCTGTGCCGGATCAGTTCGGTCTCCTGGACCGATCCGATCACATCGCCTCCGCTCACTGCGGTTCCGGGGCTCAGTTCCGGGGTGAAACCCCACTTCTTCCCGTGGTCTAGGCCCGGGATGTTTATGCCCCGGCCTATCCAGTCACCCGCCTGCTCGCGTACCTTGTCGAGTGGTCTCTGTATGCCGTCGTAGATCGATGTGAGAAGCCCGGGGCCAAGCTCGACGGAGAGGGGAAGACCCGTTTCATACACGGGATCACCGGGCTTAAGCCCGGCTGTTTCCTCGTAGACCTGAATGCTCGCCCTGTCCCCCTTGAGCTCAATGATCTCACCTATCAGCCGGTAGTCGGAAACGTAGACCACATCGTACATCCTGGCCTCGGTCATTCCCGTGGCCACCACCAAAGGCCCGGCTATCTTGTCAATCCTTCCGTGATGCATTCGGTTTCCTCCGGCTATTCATCCTCGCTCATCAGATCAACTCCAACGGCTTTGATGATCAGTGTTCTTATTGCATCCTCTCCCCGGTGGCGGCTGCCGGAAACCCCGGGCAACACCACGACCGCGGGCACGGGCAGGCCGAGGGTTTCGGCCACCATGTCCTCAACTTGCTCGAGCATGTCCTCGGTGACCATGATCACCGAGACCTTTTCCCTCACAAGACGGGAAAACGTCCTGCGAATACTCTCCCTGTCACCGGGGGAGTATGTCTCCACTCCCAGTGCCCTGAATCCCAGCACCGAGTCGGCGTCGCCCATGAACGCGGTTCGCCCTTCGGTCATCTATGCTCCATTCACCTGGGAAGCCGCGCAAGCAGCTTCGCGGTATTCATGTCCGCCTTGCGGGCGGCGGTGACAAGGTTCAGGTGCAAGGCCTCGAACTCCCTTCGGAGAACGTAGGAGAAGAGCAGACCGGGTCCGAAGGGTCTGGCGGCCAGCTCGGCGAGAAGGCTGAGACAGACCCTGTCGCTTTCCCGTTGAAAGGGGAGGAATGAGCCGCCGTCGAGGGCTTCCTTCAGTGCCGACGCGGGAGCCTCGAGTCCCGTCGTTTCCCCAAGCGCCTCGGGAAGACGGTTCTTCCTGGTGGCGTCGGTGATCTCGTCTGTCGAGTGAAACCCTCCCGGAAGCAGAAAACCTTCGAGCTGCCCGGCGGATGTGCTGCCGGTTGCAAGCCTGCCCGCGGTGAGGAAGTTCCTTAGTTCGGCGCGAGTCTGAAAAAAGGCTTTCAGTCCAGGATCGAGCGGGGCAAGATGGACCCTTTCAACCTCGGCGGCAAGCTGGTCGAGTATCATGTCGATCCTGATGCTGTCGGCTGACTGGACGGACTGCGCGGCTTCGAGCGCCGTTCTGAACATGCCGGGCAGCTCTCCGGCATGAGCCGGATCGTTCCACGCCCTTACCAGCAGTGAGACGGGCAGGGTTCCCTCCTCCTCGAAGGGGACATCGCCCTCCCCCCCCGAAGCCAGGCTCTTCCAGGCGTATCTGGCGTTCCTCACGTCACGGCGGAGCAGGATCGCCCCGGCAAGACCAATGCCGGGGTCGAGTTCCATGAGTTCGGCCTCCGCCATCGACACCGCCCTGTTCAGGGCCTGCTCGATCGAGTCGCCATGAATGATGCGCCCGTACCAGGTGTCTCCCAGAACCTTCAGCAGTTCGTCATAACCCTGTGCACCAACGATCTGGGACCATGTTCGTTCGGATACAAGTGTGGATTCGAGGGCGCTGGTCCTGCCGGCGGCGTACTCCCACGATAAACTCACAGGTCCTCCAGCCTCTCGAGGGGCAGAAGCCGGGAAAGCTCCATGACAAGCTCTTCATGGACCAGCGAGGCCACCATGTCCAGCGTGGCGTTCTGGCTGATTTTGCCCGACCTGAGGATGACGCCGCCCCTGGAAGCATGAAACTCGCTGGACAGACGGAACCTCAGCGCGGCAGATGAATGGCTGTCGAGGAACGACTGGGTGATCCTCTCCCTGTCATTCCCGGAGATTATGACCTTCACTTCCCCCGCCAGATCGCAGTTCTTCAGGAACGAGGCTATCAGGTCCGTGTATTCCCGGCTTGCCACCAGTCCATCAACGGCCTGGTCAAGAGCGTCATCGATCAGGCTCCGGCGAGTGTTCAGAAGAACTCTTTCCTCGGTTCGAAGCGCATTCTCCCTCATTCGGGCTTTTCTTTCGCGCAGGGTCTCCTGAAGCCTGACCCTGTCCTTTTCCGCCCTGACGGCAAGCCTGGCACGGGCTTCCTCGAGAGCGGCCTTCTTCTCGTGACGGGATTGGGAAAGGATTCTCTCCGCCCCGGTCTCCGCGTCCTTGATGATCTTCTGTCTTATGGCCTCGAGGGACATCCCCGTTAACCGATCTGTCCGAGCATGAGGAAGCTGACGAGGAATCCGAGGATGGCGTAGAACTCCACGAAAACAGCCAGGATGAGAGCCTTTCCGGAGTCATCGGGCTGCTTGGCGGTCATCATTGCGCCCGAAGCG
>Ga0351944_1035_pt1 | contig 16008 bp, 16 predicted proteins | sample BONcelT113001F13_FD_205820 | JGI IMG/M metagenome (GOLD analysis project Ga0351944, IMG submission 205820) | Enriched cells from coal bed in the Powder River Basin, Montana, United States - BONCAT cells T11 rep3 HSBNCT.T11.300.1.F13 ... | reverse complement strand
CATGATTGCGGATCCCCACCTTTCCGTCCGGTCGCAGATATCCCATGAATTTCAATCCGATTCCTCCATTCTTCATTCTATAACCAGATCGGCGTTCGGCGCGATAAGACAAACTTATTTGTCATGACCCGTTCCTGTCGGACGGCTGACAATTTCATGAACCCGACCCACGACGCCGGAAGTAAGACGGACTTTGATTCCCCGGGAATGAACTGGACTTGAAGTCAACAGCTCTTTTACGACGCCCTCCGTAAGCTGGCCGGATCGTTGATGCGGTTTTTGAATGATCTTGACCTCCGTGCCCGGCAGAATGTTTTTGCGTTGCGTATGCGGCATATGGAGTCACTTCCTCGCTTTATTCCGTTTTAGTTCGGCTGCCGGTTTGGCCGATTTCCAGTTCACGACGCGGTGAGTCAGATACACATAAGCGGCAGAGATCAGATAAACCAGCAGGAATCCCCTGTTTAATCCCAGCAGCGGCAACAGGCTGATACAGCCGATATAGAACACGGCCAGGGCCGGGACGCTGCGGGCAAAGCTGTGAATAATCCGGGGATAGAGCGCATTTCCCGTCTCAAAGTGAACAATCACCAATAACGCATACAATGTTGAGGGAAAGGAGCTCAATATTCCGGTCCATTGACTTCCCGCCAGAGGGGCTGCCATAGTGATGGTTGTAATAATTAGACCGGCAATAAGCCCCCTTAGCAGCAAGCCTTTCAAACCTGTCGGGTTTTTCGCCGGCACTTTCGGCGGTTCCGGCAGCAGACGCAATATGAAGATATTGATTGCCGCGACACTCAAAAACATCACCGTGGCCCCGAGCATCGTCCACTGCTGGCTCCGAACGAGAATTCCGGACAGGAAAAACGCTGCCAGTGCCAGTACCGAACAATAAGACACTGGCGTCAGCCGCCCGGACGAAAAGCGGAGCCCGGCAAGCAGGTAAACAGTGCAGAAAATTACTGCTGAGGCCAGGCCGGCGATCGCCCAGGGCAATCCCTCCACCAGAAATTCGAGTCCTTGCTCATAGGATACAAAGTAGACTGCCAGCCCCGCTCCCAGCGGCAAGCCCAGCAAAATTCCGCTCAAAACCGGATCAACCCGTTTGGCGATCTCAGCCAGACCCACCACCGTAACAATAGAAATTACAACCTTAAGGACGGCCAGTTCCAATTTTTCTTCACTCCATATCAAATATTGGATTACCGGCCATAAGTCAATTTCAATTCTACTCCACTGATGGCCTTGCCGGATTTTGCACATGCATTTCAATAATTACGGTAACACAATCCAGCCTTTCCGCCAATTAAATGTTCCCGCCTTTTTAGAAAATGAGTTATAATTAAAAAGTAATACAACTTATACTGGAGGAATCCTGATGAATAGCAAAACTCACCGTATTGCCCGTCTTACCCTGTCACTCCTGTTGATTATGAATTTTGTTCTGGGAGCAGCCGTAGGTTGGGCCCAGCCAATAAGGAACCCTTTTGATCAGTCGTTTTTTTTAAATGCCTCGATTATGGAAATCAACTACTACCTTTCTCAAATGGAACAGGATGAACTGGCAACCACCTTGAAACTGCTCAGGGCGGTCCAGGTGGTTAAAGGTCTGTATGTAGGCAAGGTGCAGGGAAATTCCCTGATGACAGGCTCGATCAAGGGAATGGTCAATTCCATAGGTGATCCTTATTCCGTTTATATGGACCCCAAAATGTTCAGTGAACTAATGATGGAAACTAAGGGCTCTTTTGGGGGCGTAGGTATTGTGCTGGGTGTTCGTGAAAAATTGCTGATCGTAGTCGCCCCCATTGAAGGAACCCCGGCGGAAAAAGCCGGTATCCAGAGTGGCGACCAGATTACCCGGATTGATACCCAGAATACCAAAGACATGGCTCTGGATGAAGCTGTTGGCAAGATCCGTGGTCCCGAAGGCAGCAAGGTGACGTTAACAATCCTGCGCCCCGGCGCGGAAGCGCAAGACTATGTCCTGACGCGTGACACAATTGTCCTTAAGTCGGTCAGTGGTAAAATTCTGGAATCAGGCATCGGCTACATCCGGATTTCTATGTTCAGCGAAACCACAGGCAAAGATTTCAGTGAAAAGCTGGATGAATTAACAGAAGCAGGCATGAAGTCACTAATTCTTGATCTGAGAAATAATCCAGGCGGTCTGATCGGTGAAAGTGTCAAGGTTGCCGGATTACTGGTTCCCCGGGGGCCCGTCGTTTCAGTGATCGGCAAGGATGGAGCCCGTGAAACTTCGGAGTCTCTGCTTGATAAACCTACAGTTCCCTTGGTGGTACTGATTAATGGCGGCAGTGCCAGCGCATCGGAAATAGTCGCAGGTGCCGTTCAGGACAGAGGCGCAGGCAAATTAATCGGTGTGAAAACCTTTGGTAAAGGTTCTGTACAACGCGTCGTGCCTTTGGACAAAGAATCGGCAGTGAAAATCACCATTGCCGAATACCATACTCCAAAAGACCGCGCGATTCACGGTAAGGGCCTCGAACCCGACATCGTGGTGGAAATGTCCAAAGACAAAGATTCCAAGACAGATCCACAACTGGAAAAAGCGATTGAGGTATTGAAAGCGACACGATAAAGTTTTTTCGTCCAGTTCACGCATAAGAAAAGACTTTGCTTGTGTCAAAGTCCGTTGGACGAGGGCAGAAGCCATAACCGTTCTTGCTTCAAGCAAAAAACTTTTCCTTTCTGGGAAGCCAAAAAATCAGGAGCGCTTGTCTATTGATCAGGTCTCCTGTTTTTTTTTCGCTCTTATCTTTGTTAAATTCCTTGCTTCAGCAATTCAACCTCTCTGTAACATCTAAATCCAGCCAGAGATGTCGCTTCCTTGACTGCGTTCAGCACGGCCTGCTCCATCGCTTTTGCCGCCATAGCTCCGATAACTGAAATATCGGCATCAACGCCACCGACCGACAGTGTGAAAATGGTGTCTCCGTCAAGCATGGTATGTGACGGTCGCATCGTCCGGGCATAGCCGTCATGGGCCATTGATGCAACTTTGGTTGCCTGGGCTTTGGTAATATTAGCATTGGTAATCACGGCACCTATTGTGGTATTGCCGGTGAATCGATTGCCCGGATCAGTGAACCGCCTTATCATTCCGGCTTCGCAGTCCAAAAACCCGAATGGATCTGTTCGCATGGCCCCGGCAATAATTTCCCCTCTGGCCGGATCGATTACATCACCCAGACAATTGACTGCCACCACCGCCCCTATCAACAGTTCCCCCTCCTGAACGCAATAAGCCCCCAACCCGCCTTTCATTGCCCGTTCCGGCCCGAACACCTTGCCAACAGTGGCTCCTGTTCCTGCACCAACCGAACCGGTGAAAAAAGTTTCAGTTGCCGCGTTCTTACAGGCCTGAAATCCCATGATTTTATCAGGGCGAATTCTTGCATCGCCGCAAGTCAGATCGAACAGCACAGCGCCGACTACAATGGGAACCTTTGCCACACCAACGTCAAAGCCACATCCCTGTTCTTCCAGAAACTGCATCGCTCCTGCTGCCGCATCCAGGCCAAAGGCACTGCCGCCTGCCAGCATCACGGCATGAATTCTGTCGACCAGATTCTCCGGTTTTAGAAGATCCGTTTCCCGGGTACCCGGTGCGCCGCCCCGAACATCAACTCCAGCCACAGCCCCCGCTGGGCAAAGAATCACCGTACAGCCGGTCGCGGCCGCAAAGTTCTGCGCATTGCCCAGTTTAAACCCTGGAATGTCGGTAATACTCACACTTTGCATCGTTGTCGCCGCCTTCCTTTGGTTTTTCGACTGTGATCGTTCCTTCAGGTTATACAACTTTGCCTGAAAATTCTTCTGCCGTTACGGCAAATCATCTTGCGGAACAACCAAATTACCAGGCCGCCACTGCCCCATCGGTTCGCGGTTCGGTCCCTCCGGACAAAACGCCGTTTGCATCGCGCCAGATAATTTGCCCGCGCCCCATATGCAAATTTTCAGCGGCGCGTTTTATCACATGGCCCCTGTTTTCCAATTCCCGTACGATCTCTTCGGGAAATCCCGGTTCCACTTCAACCGTTTTCCCTTCAGTCCACTGCCAACGAGGCGCATCGATTGCCGCCTGGGGATTCAGTCGAAAATCAACCGTATTCATGACCATCTGCAGATGTCCCTGAGGCTGGACAAATCCACCCATCACACCAAACGGTCCGATTGCTTTCCCCTCTTGAGTCAAGAAACCGGGGATAATCGTATGATAGGGTCGCTTGCCGGGTTCCAGGACATTGTCATGGGTAGGATCCAGTGAAAAATTCGCCCCTCTGTTTTGTAGCGCTATCCCGGTCCCCGGAACAACGACCCCCGATCCAAATCCAGTATAATTGCTCTGGATATATGAGACCATGTTGCCCTGTTTATCAGCTGTCGCCAAATAGACCGTGCCGCCTTTGGATGGAGTTCCGGCAACGGGTTCGATTGCCATGTTCCCGATAAGTGAACGCCGCCGGGCGGCATACTCCTCCGAAAGCAGATCGTCCACGTGCTGTTTCATTTTGAGCGGATCAGTAATGTATTTCAAACCATCGGCAAACGCCAGTTTAAGCGCTTCAATCTGCTTGTGATAGGTCGCGGGCGATTCCTTGCCGTCAAGCTTAAGCCCCTGCAAGATATTCAGCGCCATCAGCGTAACAAGTCCCTGCCCATTCGGTGGAATTTCCCAAACATCATAGCCACGGTATTTGATAGTGATTGGTTCGACCCATTCCGGTTGATAGACAGCTAAATCATCGGCCCGCAAATAACCGCCGCATTGACGGGAAAAAGTATCGATCCGATCGCTCAAACTACCCTGATAAAAATCCCGGCATCGGCTGTTGGCCAGCAGTGTCAGCGTGGCTGCATGATCCGGCGAACGCCACAGTTCCCCGGGAACCGGCGCCCTGCCTTTCGGTGCGAACACCTCATGCCAGGGACGAAATTCCGGACCCTTTAATGCACTCAGGCGTTTGAACCCTGCTGCCCATTGCCGGCTTATGACCGGTGAGACAGGGTACCCTTCCATGGCATATTCAATCGCCGGTTGCAGCACCTCACTTATGGACAGGTTGCCAAATCTTTCGATCAATGAAACCCAGGCCGAAGGAATCCCCGGAACGGTAACAGAAGTCCACCCATCCAGCGGCATTTTTTTATGTCCGTCTTTCAATACTGCCTCACGGGTCAGCAACGACGGTGCGGTTCCGCTCGCATTCAGTCCATACAATTTGTCCTTCATCCACACCAGGGCAAAAGCATCGCCGCCGATTCCGTTGGAAGTCGGTTCCACCACCGTCAGGCAGGCAGCTGTAGCCACTGCCGCATCAACAGCATTTCCGCCCTGGCGAAGAATATTCAGGCCTGCCTGCGCAGCCAGCGACTGTGACGTCGCTACCATGCCGTTCTTCGCATAAACTACGCTGCGCCGGGATGGATAGGGATAATTCATTACATCTAAATCCATGGGAAGCCTCCAATCTCTTATTCATTTTTTACTCAATCCGTCCCCAAATACCTGTCTCAGCTTTTTATGAATCAAACCCCAGGCTTCCATTGCCGCTGGCTCAGGCCCGAAGTGGGTAAATGCATGCATGCAGCCTGCAAATATTCGGACTGTTACATCTACGCCGGCCGCACTCAAACATTCGCCATACGCTTCATCTTCACTGCATAGCGGATCGTGCTCTGCAGCAATGATCAACGCGGGTGGCAATCCCGCCAGGTTGTCGTTCAGCAACGGAGATGCCAGCGGGTTTCTTTGATCGTGGACATCACGTAAATAACAGGCAGTAAAGAAGGTCTGCGCCCGGGGAGTCAGCAGTGTGTCCGATCTTCCTTTCAGTTCCGGGTCTGCGGAGAAATCAAGCGGTGGATAATTTAATACTTGATAGACAAGAGAAAATTCTCTTCTCTCCCAGGCAAGCAAACACAGTGCCGCCGCCAAATTGCCGCCAGCGCTGCTGCCTCCCACGGCGATCCGCTCCGGATCAAATTTTTGGTTCCCTGCTTGTTCATGTACCCATTTCACGATGTCGTAACACTCTTCCAAGGCAACCGGAAACTTGTGTTCCGGAGCCAAACGATACCCGATGCTGACCACTGCGCAGTCCACCGCTGCCGAAATGGTCCTGCACCAACCGTCATCATCCTGGGTGCTGCCCTGGATAAAGCCCCCACCATGAATATTCACAAATACAGGCAGCGGGGCATCATTATTTTTTTGCGGCTTATATATTACAATTGGTGTATCCCCGGCAGAAGTTGGTATCACTACTTTTCTTGGCTGTACATCGACAAACGGAGCCGTCAATGCCTTCTCCATTAAGTTGGTATAAGCAAGTCTCGATCGTTCGGCCATCAATAGCATTTTCCCCTGGTCCGTCAATTTGTTTTCTCCGTTTCATCAGCCTTAACGCCACTACTTATATAATTGCGGCGCCGGACCTTCACTGGGCAATCCAGCAAAGTTTCAGTGCAAAGCAGGGAATTATTCCCCTGTGCAGAACTGAATCAGCATAACTATTGTATGTTCCGAATTCGTCACAACTACAGGATCTTCCTCCCAACTAACACGCAAAAAGAAGGGATTTTATGTCTTCCCCTGTGTTTGAAAAAATTAAAGAGGATCATCTCAGCAGCGTCCTCCAGATATACAATCATTATGTATTAAATACTACGGCGACGTTTCATGCCCAAGAACTGATAACGGCTCAAATGCGCGAACTGGTTTTCTTCGAAAATCCGCGCTATCAAACTTTGGTCATATTTTGGAACGGAGAATGTTGCGGCTACGTCTTCATCACCCAGCATAAGAAACGCCAGGCTTATGACGCAACAGGCGAAGTCAGCGTTTATCTGAAACCTGGGTACGAAGGGAAAGGGATTGGCAGCAGCGCACTGAACCAAATCGAACAACATGCCCGCTGTCATCATTATCATGTTCTGATTGCAACGATTTGCAGCCAGAACGAAGCCAGCCTGCGGTTATTCATGAGAAACGGCTATCAACAGTGCGCCCATTACAAACAGGTCGGTCGAAAATTCAATCAGTGGCTGGACGTTATCGCCTGCCAAAAAATCCTTGACTAATCCTTTACATTTCGATCCTGAACGAAAGCGCCGGGTCCATCCTCGGCCACGCTTACCTCAGCTTCACCAAAGGTTTTCATATCATTGAGCACTTGAAGAGATGCGTTGATCAGCGATATTCCCAGCGCAGCGCCCACTCCTTCACCGGCGTTCATCCCCAGATAAAGATAGGTAGGCAGGTCCAGCAGCCTGATCGTTTCGGCGTGCACAGGCTCAGCGGAAAAATGCGAACTGACCAGATAATTCCGGACCACTGGTGAGATCCGGCAGGCAATCAAAGCCGCCAGGCTGGTTGCCGCGCCGTCAAGCGTCACGGCAGCTTTGCCGGCTGCCGCTCCCAGGATGATTCCAACCAGGCCTGCCAGCTCCAGGGCTGCCTGGTCTTTTAATATCGTCAATACATCCAGCCCGCTTGCAGTTTCATCTTTCAATTTCGCCAGAATCTGTTCCGTCAAAACCGGATTCAATTCACCGACCAAACCGATACCAATAATTTGAGCTCCGCCGGCGATGGCTTCGCCGGCACTTTTTATCCCACGGGCCAATATCCGGTTGACCGCTTTGTCATCAGGCATTTTTTCGGCAATGATATCTAATGAAATAACGGTTGCCGAAACCTGCGCGGCAAAAACATCTACCAATCTCAGGGTTCTCTGACTGCCATTCACCAGAATAATCACCGACGGAGTCCTTTTGGGCCTTGGTTTGCCTACAATACCCGCCATCTTGCAGGCCAGATGTTCGAATGCATGCAGACTGCCCAGCGGTTTGGTCAAATTGTCCAGACGGATCTGACATTTCCCCATTGAAAGAGTATCCAGTGGTTCGATTTGTGAAATAATTTTTTCAAACATGTGTCTGCTCCTCTTGCTCCGGCATGGCTGCAACCAATTTGACCGACATTTTCAACATTTCCACCACGACTGACGCACCGATGGCCTCGCCCAACCGAACCCCCATATCAACGCAGGGTTCGAGATCAAGTTGGCCCAGCGCATAAATGTGAGCCGGTTCACCGGACAAATGAGATGGGAATAAATACTGTCGGCAGATCGGATGAACTGCATCGGCAATCATTGCCGCTGCAGTAGTATTCAACCCGTCCACAACAACTGCACAGCGGTTGGCAGCCGCCCCCAGAACAACCCCGGCCAGAGCTCCGATCTCAAACCCGCCCACTTTGGCCAGCACATCAATCCCATCTTCTGCGAAGGGTCTATTGATATTAATTGCCTGTCGAACCATTTCAATTTTGTTTTTCAATTTGGTGTCAGAAATTCCCGTCCCCCTGCCTGTAACCGTTTCAGGAGACAAGCCGGTAAATGCCGCCACAATCGCGGCACTCGAAGTCGTATTGCCGATTCCCATTTCACCCAGGCTAAAGCAATTATAACCCTGAAGAACCCTGTCCTCCACGATTTCAATGCCAATTTCGAGTGCCTGAATTGCCTGTTCACGCGACATCGCCGGTCCAGTGGTAAAATCCTGAGTCCCCCAGGCAATTTTTCGCTGCCAGAGCTCCGCAATACCTGACAAATCACCGGCAACGCCAACATCCACCACTACCATATCCGCACCGCAGTAGTTGGCAAAGGCGTTGGCGCTGGCCCCTTTGGACAATACATAATTTCGGGTCATCTGCAACGTGGTGTCGACCGGATAGGCACTGACGCCATTTCGGGCCACACCATGATCTGCGCAGGCCACCACCATGCAGGGAACCAAGTCCGGTGGCCGGGTTTGCCCCATAATTGCAGCATATTGACTTACCATCGATCCCAGGTGGCCCAAGCTGCGCGGCGGCGGCAAAAACAAATCCACTTTTGTCTGGACCTGCTTCATCACCATCCGGTCAATATCAGAAATTCTGCCCCGTGTCTGTTCCAGTAATCTCATCTTCTCCTCCTGTCAAAACAATTGTTTACGCATCGCGAAGCACCGGCATTAGTTCGCCGCCTCCGGGCAAGGACTCACTGCAAAAAGGAAGAAGGCTTCGTTTGAGCGCAAAACTCAAATAAAGCCTTCTTTATCCACGAAGGGTCGACTGCGATTGTGGCAGGTCTCCTGGCTCCCGGTTCCTCAACGGCCTGCGCCTTCCCCTTGCGGGTGGCCTTGCAGGATCTCCCCGGTACAGTGGTGGGCCCGCGCCTAAACATGTCCAGCATGCTCGGACTTCCCTATTCTCCCCGGAACCCGGGGCACCCCAACCAATATGTTATTAGCAAAAATAATTATATCAACGGATCAGCTTCCAGTCAACGGAGTTGTTTGGATTTCCCGCGGGCAAACAATGTCAGGCCTACCGCCACCACGCAAAGAACAGCGGCGGTAATGAAAGCAACCGAGTAATCGCCATGATTTATTTCCTTGACCCTTGCCGCCAGGCGCGGTCCTATGAAGGCGGCAACTCCATAAGATGTAAACAAGATGCCGTAATTCATGCTCAAATTTTTAGCGCCAAATAAATCGGCGGTAATTGAGGGAAATATGGCAAAAAATCCACCAAAGCAGGCAGCAATAACCGAAATCACCAAGACGAAAGGAACCAAAGAACTGACAAAATTCAGCAATGCCATCATTACGGCTGACAACACAAACATCGTCACCAATGTCGGATACTGGCCGAGTCGATCGGAAGAAATACCCCATAATACGCGGCCACCCGTATTTGCCAGTGCCATCATGCTGACCGCAAAAGCAGCCGTCACCGCGTCAAGTTTGATCACTTCCTGCCCAATGGGGGAGGCATGTCCGATGATCATCAGGCCCGAAACACAAGCGATGGTGTACATCAGCCACAACACATAAAACAGTGGATCCCGCACCATCTCCTTCCAGTCTTTATCTATCGGGGCGCCTGCCACTCCTGCAACTGCAGGGGTCCAACCAGCCGGAGCGTAGCCTGTTGGTGGCGCTGACACAAATTGAGCTGAAATTACAGTTACAACCAGATAGGCCAGGCCAAGGTATTGAAAAGTATTCAATACTCCATATTTTAATACCAACATATTGGCAATCGGGGCATTAATAACAGCACCCACGGCAAAGCCAGCCGCGACCAGTCCTGCAGCCAGTCCGCGTTTATCCGGAAACCACTTGACAGCGTTGGAAATTCCGGTTCCATAAATAAAACCGATTCCAAAACCGCTCATCATCCCATAAGTCAGATACAACGCCAATAGAGACTTGGTAAAACCGGCTGCCACGATTCCACAACTGAAAATAATCCCGCCGGTGAACATCAAAAACTTAGGTCCCTTGGTGGGTTGAACCCGCCCACCGACAATCATCGCCAACGGGATCACGAAAAGAGAAATTGAAAAGGCCAATGATGTCTCACTGGTTGACCATTTGAACAAATCGATCAGAGGCTTTTGAAAAACGCTCCAGGCATATGCCGATCCAACACACAGATTGATCATGAACATGGCTGTCAAAATTGACCATCGGTTTTTCGTCTGGCTCATCTGTTGTCCACCCTTCTCTTGATTTTCAGCTGGGCAGGCTTCTTTGTGTATCACAAGCTACTACATTTTGAAGCAATTTTCATGCCAATATCGCTTCAACCCTAATATATAAGTGTTTCGGCTGATCATCCATTTATTTCAGGCTATTTTTCGGTATCTTTATGATGCGGAATGGCATCAAGTCTCGCCGGATAATCTGCGCTTTGGCTATAGCGATCAGCCCTCGAGCCAACATCTTCAACTATTTTCATTTCGATGCCAATACGCATCAAGAAGGAAGATGAACTCGACTGTGGAATTTATTTATTATCAAAATTAAAGGGGTGTTCTCCCATTGGCAACAGTTAAAACAAAATATCTTGGCCAATTGCGAACCGAATCAGTTCATCTCCAGTCCGGCAACATCCTTGTAACCGATGCGCCGACGGACAATCAGGGCCGCGGCGAAGCCTTCTCCCCCACTGATCTGGCCGCAACCTCATACGGAGCCTGTGTCCTGACCATTATGGGAATTGCCGCCCAAACCCACGGATTCAACATTGATGGTACTGAGGTTGAAACCACTAAAATAATGGGAACCGACCCCCGGCGAATCGTCGAGCTAATTTCCACATTCACCTTTCCCCACAACAAATTCAGCGCCAAACAGAAAAAAATCCTTGAACTGACTGCAAAAGAGTGTCCTGTCCATAATAGTCTCCATCCCGATATTAAAAAAACGACATCGTTTAACTATCCTGTCTGAACTGAACCCAATACCCAACACTTTCAATCCGGATCAAACCATTTGGCAGGGGCTATGTTGAAGAAATCAACACAGTCCTGCCATTGCTGTTTTTTATCGAAACCCTATTACTTCGAAATATCGTCAATGTTTTCGCTTCGAAAAATGTTTAAGACGATAGGCAGAAAACACGCCAATAACTTGTGCCGCCCATGGCCCGCCAGTTGGCATAAAAAAGGCCGTCACCTGAGTGGCAGGCCAGAATTCATCTCAATCCAATACACTTTTTTCAACAATTCCACATTTTTTTCAGCATACAGGGGTTGTTGCCCTAACCTTCCAGGTTTGATGTACAATGCGGACAGCGCACCGCCTTTAACGGAATCGACGAAAAACAGAATGGGCAGTCCTTGGTGGTCACCGGCACTGCTTCGGGTTTTTTCTTAAGACGATTGATTTGAACAATCATCAGGTAAATAGCAAACGCAACAATAAGAAAGTCAATGACGGTATTGATAAACATTCCATAATTGATCGTTGGCGCACCAGCGGCCTTGGCTGCCGCCACCGATGGATAAGCAGTGTTCGAAAGGTTGATAAACAAATCGGAAAAATTAATTTTGCCTAAGATCAGCCCTAAAGGCGGCATTAAAATGTCACTGACAAAAGAAGAAATAATTTTGCCAAAAGCGCCGCCAATGATGATCCCTACAGCGAGATCAACCACGTTGCCTCTCATGATAAATTCTTTGAAATCTTTCATAGTTTTTGCCTCCTTCTCTATGAACTTCGTAGTGTTATTTTTTTGCACTGTTGCTTTTTACTCTTTTAACTCTTTCCCAGCGTTTGCTTTACGGATTTTCCCATCGGCATTCACCCGCCTAATCACCTCCTCATGCTGCGGGAACTGCCGGACCAGTTCCTCTCCTGAAAACATCTTGAAATCACGGTAGTGAAATCCTGGCGATACTACACAGCTGACCAAACAATATGAATCCTGCTCAACAACTTCAGCGCCAAAAATACGGTTTCGCGGCACCAGTATCTGTGGACACTCATCGCTGTCCACGGCCAGTCCCAACCGGTCAGTCATCAGCCTGCCATCCTCATCAATTTGGTGAATCAGCAATGTGGACCCGCAATGATAAAACCATAGTTCATCTGAGTTCAACCGATGAAACTTCGACGTCTCTCCTGACTTCAGCAGATAGTAGATCGAAGATGCTATCGGTCGGTCATCTGTCTGAATCGGGCTTTTGAACAATTCCCGGCAATATCCACCTTCAATATGAGGTTTCATTTGAAGAGACTGGATTAGCTCATCAGCCGTCAATATCGATCCTTCCTTTCAATGTCACTTCGGTAATTTCACTCGCTGCTGCCTTGTCTAGGAAGCCCTCTCAACCCAATTCTTTATTTGCCTCCTGCAGCAACAGCTTTCCTTCGCGGGCTGCCCACTTGATCTCATTCGCTGTGACAGCAGCTTCGATCAGGGCGTGCACATAGTAACTCCCGGTCAGTTTAATCTGCCACTGTTCAATCGCCACCGTCAGGCGTTCCCAGTATTCTTCACTGATGACTTCGGATTCTACGCCTCTGCCTTCAATCACTACGGACCGTAATTTCCCATTTACTCGGTTGATGGTTTCTGCGCTGCTACCCAGAATTGCCAAAATCGCCCGGAATTCTTCACTGATGGGGGGATCACCGGCAGCATGCCTCCTTGTGAGCCGTGCCGGCAACAGATCATAAATCCGGTCCGCCTTTTCAGTCAGTGCTTCATTATAGCTTGCCAGCCTTCCGGCCAGGTTCAGCCATTGACTTTGTTTCAGGTTTGCTGCCATGGGGATGTCACTTTCTCGCACCGACAAATTGATCAGCGTCCGCACCTCCCGGTTCAATCCATGTACCCTGTCTTTTTCCGCCGGATCAAGGGATGGCTCATCATTTTCCAGCTTGACATATTCCACAACAGCTTGACAAAAATAAGCCACCGCTCCCTGATTCGCCTGTTGGAGATTTTCTTTCAACTGCCGATTATATCTGGGGGGCCATAACAACAGATTGACCAGCATCGCCGAAAACAAGCCGATGAATATTACGCCGGTCCGATTCATCGCATGAGACAAAAAAAATTCCTGATTGGAACCCATAACAAAGACGGCCGCAACAATACCCATGGAAATGCCATTTTTCAAACCCAGTTTTATATAGACTAAAATGAGCAGAACACTGACGATCCCCATGACGAAAGGGGTTCCTCCGGCCAGCAACCCAAACAGTAGCCCCGTTCCAACGCCAATCAAGTGGATCAAAATCTGATCTTTTGCCGTCTTAAAAGTCAGGAAAATTGACGGCTGCATATTAACCACAGCCGATACCGCACCAAAAAATGCCGGTTCCAAACTCATCAATTTGCACAAATACATCGTGAGGCTGACAGCAATCCCTGTCTTGACCACTCTAGCGCCGATCTTCAATGTTCAACCTCCGGATTCATTTATATCACGATATTACCTCTTCATCTGTCTGAACAATAATGCCGGCATCTTTTAGCATCTTGGCAAAGATTCCGTCGCCTTGAAATACCCGGCCGGAAAAACTGCCGTCATATATTCGGCCGCTGCCGCACGAAGGGGACCGAGCCTTTAGAATCGCACTTCGGCAACCGACGGCCAAGGCGACGTAATCTTTGCCAAGATGCTAAAATATGCCGGCACCCTCAAGGAACGGAACGGTTACATCATTTCCATCGGCCGTCATTACCCTGTCGTTGCAAATTTCCGCAGGCGCCCGGGGAACCGGCAGTCCTCCCAGCAATTCCGGACAGACTGGTATTGCCTTGCCCAAAGCCACCAGTTTTTTTACCTCGACACAGGAATATTCCATTCCATCATAGCGGCATTTCAAGCCTGCAAGACAGGCACTGACAACAATCATCATTAACTAATCCATTCAGCCCAGCTCAAAGCTGGTCACGCCATATACTTTTTCCGTCGGTATACTGGGCGGATCTCCCTTATACATCCTTACCGTTTCAAACACGGGAACCATGCCAAAATTTGTTGCAAGCGCCAACGCATGCGGATTAACCTCTGGCACATCCAGAAATACCGCAACATCATGCAACTTTTCAGTCAATGCAGCAAATAGAGTTTCTGCTCCTGCAGGTTCATCCGCAAACAAAGGACCAATTTTATAGCCTTCCCGACAAACCCGGATCACTCCATAGCCAACCAACTTTGTTTCGCGGCAGATTGCCACTGCTACAGACTTTGACTGTCGGATCCATTCCTTCAGGAACGCTTCCCGTCCAAAGGCGAACAGGTTCCTGTCATATTCGATCAATAGGTCGAACGCGATTTTTTCAAGCGGCACAATCAACGTTGACGACGATCCAGCAGCGGCAGGACCGGTCTGTTTCAGATTTTTCGCCATGTAACGAATATTACGGTATGCCAACCGAAACCCTGACTGTTTATAATTGTCCTGTTGTGCCACCACTCCATCCAGGCCAATAATTCGCGGTGCCAAATATTCCATTCCAGCTTGCCAGAGCTTCATTCCATAACCCCGACCGCGAAACTCCGGCCGTACAATATAGAACCCGATGAACCCGAAGTCAGTCCCATAAGCAACGGCGGAAATGCAACCAACCGGTGCCTCCGCCAACTCAGCGACAAAAAAGCCCCTGGGGTCAGCCGCAAAAAAACAGTCGGCGTCATAAAGCCCCGGATTCCAGCCTTCTCCTGCCGCCCAATCGATTAAAAGCTCCATTTCCGTTTGGGTAACATTTCGAATTCTCAAGGATTCCGACAAGCTTGAAAGCCCCCTTTCATTCTTGGCTGCAATTTGGGATTATTTTCTTTTTGGCAGCAACGGTTCAATGACTCCCGCCACCCCGACCAACCCCAGTAAAGTCATGAACACTTTTTGCGGGCCGCGGTAACCGTTGGTTGGATCATACCACTCATCCAGAGAATGATTATTCCCTTCCGCTCCGCCGCCGCACAACCGGATAGCCGGTATTCCCAGACTCATCGGCAAGTTTGCGTCGGTACTGCTGGCCTGACCGAATTCAGGCGGTACCCCGACAGCTTCGGATGCAGCCCAGGCCGCCTGCACAATTGGCAACGCCGACGATTGCTGACCCGCCGGGCGGTCACCGACCAGCTTGATATCAACCGTTATCGCCGTACTTCCCCACCGGGCATTCTCTTCATCCGCAGCCTCTTGCAACAGACCCATCACAACGGTTTCCATTTTTTTCAGTTCATCCTCGCTGGCCGAACGGAGATCCAATAACATCGTTGCATCGGCAGCGATGGAATTGACCGAGGTCCCGCCGGTTATCACTCCCACTGTAAACGTAGTCTTCGGTTCGGCAGGCGTGTGCATGTCACCAATTTTGGCAATGGCCCGCCCCAAAGCATGAATGGAGCTCGGCAGGCCAAAGGCATTCCAGCTGTGGCCGCCGGGGCCTCGATAACTGATTTCGTAGCGGCGGCTGCCAGTTGCCAGATAAGTTATGATTTGTTCCTTGACGCCATCCACGGTAATATAACCGTCAATATCATCATTTTCCCGGAAGAACGCCTTGATCCCCCGCAAATCGCCCAAACCTTCCTCTCCGACATTACCGCCAAAAATTATATCCCCGACAGTTTTTATTCCGGCTTCCTTCATAGCTCTGATTACCGATAGAAT
>Ga0351944_1032_pt1 | contig 16434 bp, 16 predicted proteins | sample BONcelT113001F13_FD_205820 | JGI IMG/M metagenome (GOLD analysis project Ga0351944, IMG submission 205820) | Enriched cells from coal bed in the Powder River Basin, Montana, United States - BONCAT cells T11 rep3 HSBNCT.T11.300.1.F13 ... | reverse complement strand
TGCGGTCGGGCAGATGGAGATCGCTGATGAATCGGCGATTCCGGCAACGCTTGCCGAATGCAGGCTGGATTTTTGCGGACTGATCGGTCTGGCTGATCCGCCCCGCGAATCGATCAAACATGATGTCGAGATTTGCACCAAGGCCGGAATCCGTGTGGTGATGATCACCGGCGACAACGGGATCACCGCCAGCGCCATTGCCAAGCAAATCAACATGCCGAACAATGACCAGATCATCACCGGCGACGAATTGAGTCAGATGAGTGACGCCGAACTGCGGGAAAAAGTGCGGGATGTCAGCATATTTTCCCGGGTTATCCCGGCGCACAAAATGCGGATCATTCAGGCCTTCAAGGAAAATGGCGAAATCGTTGCCATGACCGGCGACGGAGTGAACGACGCTCCGGCATTAAAATATGCCGACATCGGCATTGCCATGGGGAAACGCGGTTCGGAAGTTTCGCGGGAGGCTGCGGACATCATTCTGCTTGACGATAATTTTTCCACGATAGTCGATACTATCAAGGATGGCCGGCGAATTTATGACAATATCAAAAAAGCGGTGGGGTACATTTTCGCCATTCACATTCCCATAGCCGGGGCTGCGCTGTGCGCTCCCCTATTGGGGATCAGCCCGGCCAGTCTGTTGCTGTTGCCGCTGCATGTGGTACTGCTGGAACTGGTTATTGATCCGACCTGCTCGATCGTTTTGGAGCGCCAGCCTGCCGAAAAAGATGTCATGGACAGGGCGCCCCGCGATCCCAAAACCAAATTGCTGACCCTGGCGATGCTGGGAAAGAGTTTGCTGCAGGGGTTGGCGATATTCGGCGCATCGTTTGGCGTCTACCTCATGTTTTTGCGCCAGGCGCCGGCCGAAGCGGCAGTGGCAAGGTCGATGGGGCTTACGGTTATTTTTCTGGCCAATATTTTTCTGGTTCAAGTAAACAGTTCGGATTCCGAGCTTGCCTTCAAATCCTTTGGCAGGTCCGTCAAAGATAAAGTGCTGCTGGGGGTAAATCTGGCTACGTTGGCCGGATTGGCGGCTATCTTGTATACGCCGCTAAATGACGTATTGAAGATGAAGCCGTTGACCCTGCAGCAGATTCTGTTGGCGGCCGGCATTGCCTTCGCCTCTGTTTATTGGTATGAAATCGTGAAAGGGATTCGGATGTTTAGTCGGGCAGGTAATGATGTTGTGCATGGCGAAGAAGGCTAATTTTAATCCCATAGATTCGCTGGAAAGTTCTTGCAATCGCAAATTAAATCAGATAATATGGAATTGCGCGATAATATATCGCGAATATTTAGAGGAGGGATTTCCATGAATCGATTACTGTTTCAAAGCCTCTGCGTTTCGGTGCTAATCTTATGCCTGATTACGGGTACATCCTTCGCAGCCGGCAAAATCCACAAATTCGTCGCTACTCCCGAAAATGTCCACAATGGTTTTTTGGAAAGCACCATTCCTCCCGCATTAACGATTGAATCCGGCGATACGGTGATTTTCAACTCGCTGATGTTATTCGAAGGCAAGCTCAAAGCCGGCATGACCATGAATGATATCATGGCATTACGCAAACAAGTTATGGACAGAGGGAATCGCGCTTACGCATTGACCGGCCCTTTCTACGTAAAAGGGGCCCAACCGGGTGATGTGCTGGAAGTTCGGATTAAAAAAATTGTGCCTGGCGACTACGGAATTACATATAACTATCCCGGTAGCATGAAGCTTGGCGGATTGCCGGAATATGTCGAGGATGGCTGGTCAAAAACGGTTTACTTTGCAAAAGATAAAAAAACCGCTGAATTCAAACCCGGAATCGTCATTCCGCTGAAACCGTTCTTTGGTACCATGGCGGTTTCCCCCCGACCGGGAGAGAAGATTTCTTCCGGCGTGCCCGGTTACTACGCAGGCAACATGGACAACAAGGAGCTGGTTGCCGGAACGACGCTGTTTATTCCGGTGAACGTTCCCGGTGCCTTGTTCATGGCCGCTGATGCTCACGGCGCGCAGGGGGATGGCGAAGTGAACATAACTGGACTCGAAACCTATATCGAGGAAGCTGTCATGGAGTTTGTCGTCCGCAAAGATATGAAACTGACAAGGCCTATGGCAGAAACACCGACTCACTGGATAACGATGGGGTTTCACCCCAGTCTTGATGAAGCTATGAAACACGCGCTAAAAGACGCCATCGATTTCCTGATGAAAAACAAAGGGCTAACGAAAAATGAGGCTTACGCATTATGCAGCGTAGCCGTTGATTTTCGCGTGACTCAAGTCGTGGACGGAGACAAGGGCATTCATGGGATGATCCCAAAATCCATCTTCAAGAAATAATTTAGACCATTAGAAAGAATTATATAGCTGCCCATTTTGATATGCTCCCCTTGCAGTAGACAGTTGAAAAAATAAACTGGCTATTGTGAAGAGGAGCATATTTTTATGGGCCGAAGATTTGGCGAATAACTCGGTTAAGCATTGCCGTGGTGAAATTCACCGGTTAATCGATCATAAATGAAAATCTCGCCGGATTCGATGATATAGTGCCAGCCGCTAATCGCCAGCGTTCCCGCCGCGACGCGTTCCCGAACGAACGGATATGTGGCCAGATGCTTCAGCTGTTCCACCACATTCGCCTGTTCCATCATCCATTCCCGCTCGGCTGGTTCCTCGGCCGGAATTTCCCGCAAAACGCGGTCCCGCACCGGATTCGCCAGCTGCAGCCAATTTTGCGTGTGCGGCATTTCGGCCAGATAGTCCGCCGGCTTCAGGCAGGCGGCGCAACCGCCGCAGTTGGAATGGCCACAGACGATAATGTTTTGCACATTGAGAACCAGCACGGCGTATTCAATCGTCGAAGTAACGCCTATATATTCGGCAGTTTGCCGGTAAGGCGGCACAATGTTGGCGATGTTGCGGACGATGAATAAATCTCCCGGCAGGGTCCCGGTGATGAGGTTGGGGTCGACCCGCGAATCGGAGCAGGTAATGAACAAGGTATGCGGGTTTTGCTGCGATTTCAAATTGCTGAACAGCTCGCGGTGGGCTTCAAAGTCATCTCTTCTGAATTTTACGATTCCATCCAACAGGTTTTGCATAATCGTCTCCTTTGGTAACACATGGGGGCAATTATCAAAAGCATATGATTTTTTGATGTCCTGTTCTTACCCACAGCGACTTTCTCGGATTGTCTGAAAAGCAGCCAGGCTTATAAGTTCGAAAAGTGGCGTCGCGGAGATCAACCAGCTGAACTCATTGCGCTATTTGCTGTCCGGTATTCGCTTCACAACCTTTTCCCAGGCGTGTTTATCCAGGAAGCTGCCTTGCGCATCCGCCTCCAGTTCCTTGAACAAACTCAGCGATACACTGAATGACAGCAGGTCGGCATCAATCATCGGGCGGGCCGAAATGTCCGTCATGCCGACGATCGCGCGCGGTTTGTCCTGGAACGACTCCTGGAAGGGCAGCAGACAAGTGCTCTGGCAGCCGGACGCAAAAGGAATGGCCACATTCTCGCTGCCGGTTCGGTTGTAGTTGGCAAGCACGACCAGCGCGGATAACTGATCCGGGTTGGCATAAAAGACAATCACCTGGGGCTCCTCTTGCGCCGGGTCGACTTCCGCCAACGGTTTGAAAACGACAAACTGCTCCGGAATATCGGTCATCGGCAGTCCGTCAACGAAATCCTGGGCCAGCTCCGGCGTCTTTTTATACGCTTCTCCCGGCGGAAATCCCTCGCCGCTGCCGCTGGACAAAAACTGGGTGAAGCCGCCGGGAAAATGACCGTACAGGTTGCCAAAGCCGAGACCGACTCCGCCGCCCAGGCAGCCGAAGGTTTTCCGGCTGAAGGCGACCGTCCTTCCCTTCATCGCGGCTGTCATCATCGCCGCCACGCAGCCCCATTTTTGCTCGGCAAATTCGATCGCCGCCGCCGGCTTTTCGTTGCTGAACAGAACCGCTACCGGAGAATACCGCAGTTTCAGCCTGGTTGCCAATTGACTTTCCATACCCGATCTCCCCTTCATTATCTACTCATATTTTCAGTCCGAAGCAGTCACTTTTCCCCATCATCGAACCCCGCGGCAATCTCTTTGCAGATGTCTTATTCTGCCCATTGTAGCGAATCTCCTCCGTATCGAAGTTTCCCATATCGTATCGATTCGACGCGGATCACTGTTTTTCCTCATGTATGCAAGAAATAAATCAGTGTTCCCAGACGCCCGGTCAAATTGCGCACGTGTTGGCAGCAAAATAGAGGAATTTGGTAAGCCATAACGAAATGTTTTTCAGTAACAGTGAATGCAGAGGACGCTTTATGGAAGAACGCGACTGGCTGATCATTAAAGAGCTTCATGAGTATAAGAACATCACCAAAACGTCACAGGCGCTTTTTCTTTCGCAGCCCTATCTGACCACCCGCATCAGGAAGATCGAAGAGGAATTCGGCGTGAAAATGATCTACCGCGGCAGTCGTGGCATCCACTTCACAACCGAGGGGGATTATCTGGCCCGGTGTGCGCAGGACATGCTGCTGAACATTCGCCGGATCAAGGAACAGGTAGTCAGCATGGGGACCGAGGTCAAGGGGACCATCCGTGTTGGCGCATCGAACTATTTGTCGAAATACAAGATCCCCCGCCTGCTGGGCCTGTTTAAGGAGCGCTACCCGCAGGTGGAATTCAATGTCTCCACTGCGCTTAGCAAAGATGTTTGCGGGCTTTTATACAATCAGGATGTGCATATGGGTTTTGTTCGCTCAGATTTCGGCTGGCGCGGGGAGAAGCATGTTTTATATGAGGAGCCGGTATGCATCGCTTCGAAGACAGCCCTGACGCTTGCCGAGCTTCCGGGGTTGCCGCGAATTGACTATTATACTGACGATTCCTTTAAGAGCGTTATAAATGAATGGTGGGCAGAAACTTTTTCCAAACCGCCGACCATCGGCATGACGGTAGGCTATCTCGATGTGTGCCGCTCCATGGTTGCCAACGGATTGGGTTACTCCATAGTGCCGGCTTCCCTGCTTGACGGGCTGAAGCCGATTTTCAGGATACCCATTGTGTACAGGAGTGGACAGCCTGTCCTGCGAAAAACCTGGATGTTGTATCACAAAGAGATACAGGAGTTGAAAATTGTTCGTTTGTTTTTGGAGTTTGCCAAAACCCTGGATTACGAGGAATTGACGTAGACGTAACGGGGTCTGTTTTTCAGCGCCTCTCTCCGTTCTTGCCGCAGCGATGCTGCCGGCGAGGGCGGTTTTTTTCGTATTGCTGCCTTCCTGTTGGTATAGCCATTTACAATGCCCCCCATTCCACATACGTATTTCTAATTTTTCTGAATTATATATATGATTAATAAGGAATTTGCGTTCCCGGCGATGATGGCTGCATTTTCAATAGTAAAACTGACAGGGGGTTCCCGGGTATGGATTTTGATTACACGGTGCAATTGGTGCGCAGATCCCGTTTGATTGTGCCGGCGAATGAGCCTAAGTTTTTGGAGAAGGCCTATTCCAGAAATGCCGACGCGATAGTTCTGGACCTGGAAGACAGTGTGCCGCAAATGGAGAAGGTGCAAACTCGTCAAACGATAAAGCTGTCGGTCCCTTTGGTAGGCAAAGGTGGCGGCGATGTCCTGGTGCGCGTCAACCACACCGCCGAACTCCTGCGGGAGGATGTGGCGGCGGCGATATGGCCGGGAGTAGCAGGAATCGTATTGCCGAAAGTGGAGGATGCCGCTGCAGTGCAGGCGATTGAAAAACTGATTGGCAATTTGGAACAACAACGCAGCATCCCTGCCGGCACGATTAAAATTTCGATCTTGATCGAATCAGGCGCCGGTTATCTGAACATGAACGAGATCGCCAAGGCCAGCCCGCGAATCGATTCGCTTACAATTGGCAATGAAGATTTTCTCAGCGATCTGGGGATCGTGGCTAATGCCGATACGTATCATGCGCTGCTTGTACCGAGGATGCAGCTGGTCATCACGGCGCGGGCCAATAAAAAGCTGCCGATGGGCTTGATGGGCTCATTGGCCAACTACAGCGATGCTGACGCCTTTGAAAAAAGCGCCGTTCTGGCTTATCAACATGGCTATCTTGGCGCTAGCTGCATAAACCCGCGCAATGTCGACACGTTGAATCGCTGCTTCTCTCCCGGCACGGCGGAAATTGAACAGGCGGAACGCCTCGTCGCGGCATTTGATGCTGCGCTGGCTAGCGGCAAGGGCGCCACGACATTTGAGGGAAAAATGATCGATTATGTCCATTATGAACGGGCGAAGCGGATGTTGGCCCGCCAGGAAATTATCAACCAATTCGAACAAAAAAAACAACAGGCGCGGGCAGCAGTCGGTCTTTCCTAGTATAGGAAGCAAGCGGACAGAAACAAAGGATGGTGCAAAGGCAATGAAAAATGCTGCAGGCCGGGAGATTCCCGAAATGGTTGCCGGTAGTAAAATAATCCCTTATGGCGGGCCGTGGGCCTGTATCCCTTCGCGTAAGGGAGGGAAAAGCGCTGATAAAGGGTCCGAAAAAGTGCTGCAATCAGTCGAAGAGGCCATCGATGCAGTGGGGTTGCGTGATGGGATGACGATATCCTTTCATCATCACATGCGCAATGGCGACTATGTGATGAAGCTGGTCGTGGATGCGATTGCACGAAAAGGAATACGCGGCCTGAAATTATCTGCCAGCTCGCTGAGCGCAGTTCAGGATAGCCTCCTGCCACATCTGGAGTCGGGGGTCATAGTAGCTCTTGATACTAGCGGCATACGGGGTGAAATCGGCAAGTTTGTGTCTGCAGGCAAACTGCCAAACCCGGTAATGATTCGCACTCATGGCGGTCGGGCGAGGGCGATTGAGTCCGGAGAGCTGCCTATTGACGTATTCTTTGTCAGTGCTCCGACTTGTGATATTTACGGCAACATTAACGGGGTGGAAGGGCCGGCAGCATGCGGTTCCATGGGTTATGCCATGGTCGATGCCGCTCATGCCGCTAAAGTCGTAGCCATCACTGACAATCTGGTGCCTCATCCTCTGCACCGCATCAGTATTCCCCAAACCCAGGTGAACTATATCGTCAAAGTGGACTCGATAGGCGATCCGAAGGGGATCAGCACAGGCTCCCTGCGCATCAGCAGTGATCCCAAAGAGTTGATGATCTCTGACTATGCATCAACTGTGATCGAACATTCCGGCTACTTTAAGCAGGGATTTTCCCTCCAGATGGGCAGCGGCGGCGCCTCTTTGTCAGCTGCCAAATTTATCCGGCAAAAAATGCTGGACAAAGGAATAAAGGCGGCTTTTGGCGTTGGCGGCGTTACCGGCCTATTCGTCGAGATGATGGAGGAAGGTCTGGTTGAACTGCTGTTTGATACCCAGAGCTTTGACAGCGAGTCGATCCGATCGCTGCGAAAAAATAGCCGACACCTGGAGATGTCGGCTGCTTATTACGCGAATCCGGGAAATTGCGGGCCTATCGTCAACAATGTGGATGTAGTCATTTTGAGTGCCACCGAAGCGGATATCCATTTCAACGTGAACGTACTTACCGGCTCCGACGGCAAGCTTATGGGTGCTCCCGGCGGACACCCGGATACTGCGGCAGGCTCAAAGCTCTGTATAGTAGCACTTCCACTGCTCAGGAAGAACTTCTCAGTCATTCGGGATGCGGTGCATACCATCGTGACACCTGGAGAAACGGTCGATGTTATCGTGACAGACCGCGGTGTAGCCATCAATCCTCTGCGGCAGGATCTGACCTACAATTTAAAGGACTCCGGTTTGCCGATCCTGTCGATTGAAGCTCTATGGCAGCTGGGGAATGAGCTGACGGGAACACCGGAACCTGCTCCTGTTGGAGGGGAGATAGTCGGTCTGGTTGAATACAGGGACGGAACCATCATCGATGTCATTCGAAAGCTTGGATAACAGCCAATACTGGGGTGTGGCAGAGCGCAGGGATGGAACAAGCAGGGACGAGATTCGAGAACTATAGTAGGGAGGAAAAAATATGGGATTGAGCGTTTGGTCGTTGATTGCCTATATCGCCGCAATTATCATCTGGAATGCAGTCTTCAAGCGAAATATCGGCGAAGCAATGGGAATCGGCTGGATCGTGGTGCTGTTGTTCGGTGGTTCGAAAATGGGTGATCTTTTCTGGCAAAGCATTTTGTTCTCTGCCCGTCAAGAAACAATTTTTGCCGCGTTGTCCTTTGTTTTTATGGCCTATGTGATGGGAAAAACCGGCCTGATCATGAGGATGGTCAATATCTTGAACTCGACGCTTGGCAGAGTGCCGGGTGGAGCGGGGTATATCAACACGCTGACCAGTGCATTGTTTGGCCTGATGTCCGGTTCGGGTTCCGGTTGCGCTGCCTCTGTTGGGTCCGTCACCATCCCCTGGATGATCAACTCTTCCTGGCCGAAAAAAATGGCGGCGATTCTCACTTCCGGCAATGCCGGATTGAGCAGCTCGTTGCCGCCTAGTTCTTCGATGTTCATCCTGCTCGGAGCGGCGGTGGTTTCCAGCCAGGTTACTACCGGCGCTCTCTATATGGCGCTGCTGACCGGTGGATTATGGACGCTGGCGTATCGACTGCTGCTGGTGAGGTACTTTGTCTACAAATATGATGTCAAAGCATTGCCTGCCGATCAGATAAAGCCTCTGTCCGAGACGCTGCGGACCGGCTGGACCTCTCTGCTGATTTTTCTCGGCATCATCATACCGCTGGGGATTACCATCGGCCCTGTGGAAAATATGCTGGTGGCGACGAAGTCTTTTGGACCGAAGGCCCTTCGCAGCATCTCCCTGATTGTCTGGATTCCGATCTTTATCAGCTGGATCGCGATGTTCGAGGGACGAAAATATCTGCCGAAAACGGCGGCTGGGTGGCTGGATTTTGCCAAAGGGGCGGCACCGAAATATGCAGTGGTCGGTGCGACACTGTTTTTCGCTTTTGCTGCCGGTGAAGTGATGACCAAGCTTGGCCTGGGGAAAGATCTGACAATCCTGCTAAAAAGCTTTAACGCGCCTCCCCTGCTGATGGTTATTATTGTTGGTGTTTTAATAACTTTGGTTGGCGGGCCGCTAACTTCGACGGCTACTGTCGCGTCCATTGGCGCCGTGGGCTTTTCCGCTCTGGTGGGTGTGGGGATAGCTCCGGCTACGGCTGCGGCTGTAATCCTGATTTTTGCATCAACCGAAGGAGCTTCTCCCCCCGGCGCTGCGCCGATCTATATCTCCTGCGGAATTGCTGACGTGGATCCGGCATCTACCTTTATTCCCCTGATCCTTTACTATGTGTTGCCGATTATTGTCGTTGGGGCGTTGATCGCATTTAAAATATTACCAACATTATAAAGATAGGAGGGCTGCGAGATGAAACTATTCATCCGGGGAATATTGGACTATGTTTTTGTCATTGGGCTTATCTCATTTTTAGCGTTGGGCTCGGTGATCGTTATTGGACAACTTTCTGGCGTTATCACCGGGAATGGTGCTTTGACGATTGGGATGAGCGCCAATTTTGGAAAGATCACTTTTTACATCGCGACGGTCGTAGGCTTGATTGGCTATGTTCAAAGTTACTTGTACGGCTGGAAATCTGGGGATTAGTTTAACAAGAAAAAGAAGAATTGAACTTAGAATGGCAATGTTCGCCTGGACTTTGGCTGTATGACCGGGAAACGCTAATGGCCGCACCGACAACAAAATCTCCAGAAACTCATAAACGAGGACCGACTGCCAGTCAAAGCAGCCGGCCCTCTTTATTTTTTCCTTCCTTTATATAGGCAGTTTAAACGCACTTTCTATATACGCAGTTTAACCGCACAAAAAAGAGACTTCCGGCTCTATGGTACTAATTTAAGCAGTAATTGCTGTTCTATTTTATTTACGCCTTTTGTTAAATTTCGTCATGCTTTTGCGATGCAGGAGAAACTGTGGAGACGGTCGAAACAAATAACATATGGATCACTAAGAAAGGATTTGCGGGAAACTGCTAAGGTGACGCACGTGATAAATGAAGCAATGATTGGAATGATGACGCGTCGCATTGTTGATGACTTCGCACCGGAACAGATTGTCGTTTTCGGCTCTTGGGCCCGTGGAGATGCAAAGGAGGACAGTGATGTTGATTTGTTGGTCGTATTGCCTTTTGAAGGATCTAAACGGGATCTGCAGGTTTCCATGCGCCTGGCACTGAGCGATTTTGATGTTCCGGTAGACTTGATCGTCGCCAGTCCGCAAGAAATTGCACTGAAACGGGACTGGAACGGCCTGATCTACAAGACAGCGTATCGGGAGGGCAGAATTGCTTATGAGCGGGCGGGCTGAACTTATTGCCCAATGGCTGGAATATGCTGCAGGAGACCTGAAGACTGCTATCAGTTTGCGTCAACAGGAAGGAATCCCCTTGCGCAATATTTGCTATATGGCTCAACAGAGCGCGGAAAAAACAATGAAGTGCTTGTTTGTATACTTAGGGATTGAGGTTATGAAATCCCATGATTTGGTATATTTGTACAAGAAGTTGCCGGACAAAGCTTTGACAGAGATTGAACTCAAAGATTTAGCCTGGCTTTCTTATTGGGCAGTTGAAGCAAGGTACCCTGGAGACTGGCCTGATGTTGATTTTGCAGATGCCGATCGTGCTACTGAGTTTGCGGAGAAATTATACAGAAATGTGGAAAAAGTGATCGAGGATGATCAGGATTTTCGTTTGCTGATGGAAGCCAAGGCAAAGGCGACCAAGTTCAATTCCCTGCAAGAAGTGAAGAAACAATCGCCTGGATGAAACGCATGACTCGCCTGATGGTTTCAAGGGGCATGCTTTTTGTTTGTCTGAAAAGGAGCTGCAGAGGACCGACTGCAAATCAAAGCAGCCGGCCCTCTTTATTTTTTCCTTCCTTTATATACACAGTTTAAACGCACTTCTATACGCAGTTTATACGCAGTGCGTTCCTTCCTTTATTTACATAGTTTAACCGCACTTCGCCGCCTCATTTCCCAGCGACGGATTCGGCACTCGCAAAAAAAGTTATTGATAGCGCGGGTGATATCGCATATAATACAAACTGTAAAGAAGGTGGAGCCGTGACCCAAAAAGACAAGTTGTTACGCAAAATGAAAAATAATCCGCGTGATGTCGGATTTGATGATCTGCACAAGTATTTGACGCAAAACGGGGCGACAGTCAGGCAGGGCAGCGGAAGTCACTGGGTTTACACCCTAAATGGCAGGCACTTGGCGATTCCCAGAGATACTCCGGTAAAAGCGATTTATGTGAAACTTGCATTTGGCATGGTGGAAGGAGAAACGAATCATGAGAAAGACGCTGAATGAATATTTGAAAATGCCGTATCCGTTTCTTGTCCGTCCGCTCAGTGAAGCAGAAGGTGGAGGATGGATAGTGGAATTCCCGGACCTGAAAAACTGTATCGGCACGGGGGAAACGGAGCAGGAAGCGCTGCAGGATGCTTCAAAGGCGAAAGCCGCATGGTTGACCGCCGCTTTCGAACAAGGAGGGACCCTTCCCGAACCGGGGTCCAGCTCGAAGTTCAGTGGAAATTTCGCTTTGCGGATGCCCAAAAGCCTGCATCGCTGGGTGATGGAAACGGCAGCGCGTGAAGGGGTCAGCGCCAATCAATGGGTCACGCATTTGCTGAGCATGGCAAAAGGGAAGCAAAATAGCGTGTGAACAGGGGAATCCGCAGAAAACCGACCACGAATCTGCTCCCCTGGCGAGAACCAACTGAGGCAGGCGATAGTTCTTAGTCAAAATATCGGAGGTTTGTGAACAATGATAAAGATCAGGAATGAAAAAGAAACAGATTATGCGAGAGTAGAAGAAATCACCAGGAAATCTTTTTGGAATTTATATGTTCCGGGGTGCAATGAACACTATTTGGTTCATGTTATGCGATCCCACAAAGACTTTCTGCCGCAGCTCGATCTGGTGATTGAAGTGGATAACCAGATCATTGGCAATATCATGTATACGAAAACAAAACTGATGGACGAGTCCGGGGAAGAAAAAGACATCCTCACGTTCGGGCCAGTTTGTATTTTGCCAGAATATCAGAGAAAGGGATATGGAAAAAAACTAATGGAGTATTCCTTTGAACAGGCTGCCGCACTTGGCTATGACGTGATCGTAATATTTGGCAATCCGAATAATTATGTAAGCCGCGGTTTCAAGAGTTGCAAAAAGTTCAATGTCTGTTTTAAAAATGGGACATATCCGGCCGGAATGATGGTAAAAGAACTCAAACCGGACGTCTTGGACGGCAGAAAATGGGTTTACTACCCAAGTCCTGTATTTGAAATAGACGAACAGGAAGCTGAACGCTTTGACGAGGGTTTGGCAAGCCTGGAGAAAAAATACCAGCCCAGCCAGGAAGAATTTTATATTCACAGACATTCGATTATCCTATGAGTTTCTTTTAGTGGTATAGTAAAGAAATACATAAATGGAGGATCATGATATGAAATTGGCACGTTTTCCGCGACGGCGCTACACAGAGGGGCCAACCCCGATAACGCACTTAAGCCGTTTTTCCAAAGCCCTGGGCGGTCCCAATATTTATCTCAAACGGGATGATTTGCTGGGATTGGCCGGCGGCGGCAATAAAACCCGCAAGCTCGAATTTCTCGTTGCCGATGCGCTCGCCAAAGGGGCAGACACGCTGATAACCTGCGGCGGCATTCAGTCCAACCACTGCCGTTTGACGCTGGCTGCAGCCGTGCAGGAAGGGTTGCAGTGCCGGCTCATCTTGTCGGAAATCGATCCGGGAAGCTATAGCGCTGAGACAAGTGGCAATGTATTGCTTTACAAACTGCTCGGCGTGGAAAAGGTCAAGCTGGTTCCGTGGGGAACAGACCTGATGGCCCAGTTGCAGAACGCTGCCGCCGAAGCTGCAGCTGAAGGCCGCAAACCCTACATTATCCCCCTGGGTGGCTCAAATCCGCTGGGCGCGCTGGGCTATATCGCCTGTGCCGAAGAGATCATGGGCCAAACTTTTGAAACCGGCCTGGATATCCAGCATGTCGTGTTTGCCTGTGGCAGCGCAGGCACTCATAGCGGTTTGCTCCTTGGCTTACTTGGCAACAACTGCCAGATACCCGTCATAGGGATCAGTGTTCTCTACCCGAAAGCTGTGCTTGAAACCCGGATAGCCGAACTGGTGGAGCAAACGGCGACCTTTATCGGACTTGACATAAAGGTGTCGCGGAAAGATATCGTCTGCTTTGACGAATATATCGGGCCAGGCTACACACGATCTACCGACGCAATGCTTGAAGCCGTCAAATGGCTGGCCGGAACAGAAGGGGTTCTGCTGGATCCGACCTATACGGGGAAGGGCATGGCCGGCCTGATTGATCTTGTCCGAAAAGGTTATTTCGCCAAAGATGAAAATGTTCTGTTTTTGCATACCGGCGGCGCGCCGAGTCTGTACGCACGAGGTTCATGGTTTGCCTGACGGACGCTGTGGATGCTTTTGCAGAAAGACCCTTTGAGGGCAATTGTGATGCCCCGCTTTAGCGCGCGGCGAGGAGTATGTGAATGGATTTAATAAAACTGTCAGTCGTGTTTTTTTTGATTATCGTCGCCACAAAGTATAAAAAACCGCTGTATGTGGCAATGGGGGCAGGGCTCGTCGGCGCTTGCCTGCTCTATGGGATTAACCCGCTGCAAGCGCTAGAAATTATGGCAATGGCTGTTATTAGCCCGGTCACCATTATGTTGGTATTAGCATTTTACTCCATCACTTTCTTGCAGCGAATGCTGGAAAAAAGAAAGCAGTTGATTCTCGCTGAACAGTCATTGATCGGAATATTTAACAGCCGAAGAGTGAACGCAATGATCGCGCCATTTATTATCGGCCTTTTGCCGGCCGCCGGGGCCGTTCTGATTGCCTGCCCGATCGTGGATAATGCCGGCGGCGAAGATATAAGCAAAGAAGACAAAACTTTTATAACAAGCTATTTCCGGCATATTTCGGAAGCGTTTCTGCCTACCTATGCGTCTATTATATTGGCCCTGCAGTTATCCGGCGTGGATATGACGGATTTCGTCGTGAGCATGCTGCCCATGTCAGTCGTCCTTTTCATATTGGGCTATTTTTTTTATGTGAAGAAAATACCGTCATCTACAGGCTTGCCGTCTGCAGACAACAAAGTGGCGCACATGGGAAATTTCCTGCGCAGCATATGGACCATTATAGCGATCATCGGCATAATCCTTGTCTTTAAGCTCCAGGTGCATATCGCTGTCGGTCTGATCATTTTACTGAACTTTTTTATTGATAAGTTTTCCTGGAAAGAAGTTCGGCCGATGTTTGTCAGTGCGTTTGAAACCAAATTGATATTCAGCACCGTCGCAATCATGATGTTCAAGGATATTCTCACCTATACCGGTATCATAAACAGGCTGCCGGAAACGTTAGCCATGTTGCCGGTGCCGCCGGTCATTATTTTTGCCCTTGTCTTTTTGATTGGCACAATCGTTGCAGGCATTCAGGCAATCATTGCCCTGGGGATTCCATTGGCATTTGCCGCGATTCCTGCCGGAGGGACCGCCTTAATGGTGTTGCTGATGTCCATGTCATACGCAGCGATGCAGGTCTCGCCCACCCATATCTGTCTGGCCCTGGTTACAGAAAGCTTTGGCACATCATTTCTGGATTTAGTCAAACGGACGATCCCGGTGATGCTGTGGTTTCTGGCTATCGTTTCCGGGTATAGTTATCTATTGTTTATGTTTCAATAAGTTGTCATTTGAGCTATTGCCAGTCCGGCGAACGTGACTACAAGGAGGATAAACCATTTTTATGAATGAGGCATCGATTGCAATGTGTGGATCCCTTATGATAAAATATCACTAAAATATCCGCTAATATTTTAATAAGCGGACTTTGAGGTGAAATGATTGACTGTTTATGAAAACTTGAAAGCGGAGTTTAATAAATACGGAGGATTGATGCGAACAGCCGAGCTGAGGAAGCTGGGATTCCATAGTCGTAAAATTTCTGGGCTGCTCGAAAAAGGCATTCTTGCCAAAGTTAAAACCGGCGTTTACGAAATGGGGAATGAGGTTGTGCCGGATGAGGCAATGCTAATGAAACTGTTCCCCACGGCTGTGATTTACCTTGAAAGCGCACTGTTTCATTATGGTTATACTGACCGTATTCCGGCAACATGGCAAATCGCCGTTGATAAAAACATTTCCAAGTCGCCGTTTCGGATCAGCTATCCGCCAGTTACTCCGTTTTATTTGGACGGACGGTATATTGACATTGGGCAAACAGAATACGAGATGAATGGTACGATGATTCGAATTTACGATAAAGAACGGACAATCTGCGACACTTTGCGGTATGCAAACAAACTGGATCGCGAGGTGTTCAATGTGGCCATTCAAAGGTATATAAAAGATAAAGAGAAAAGGCTCCCCAAATTGATGGAATATGCCAAGATTTTGCGCGTTACAAAAAAAATGAAAGATTATCTTGGGGTGTGGTTGTAATGACCGACCCAGGCGCTTCTCTCATTTCCAGATTAAAGGAAAGAGCGGCAAGAGACGGCCTGCAACTTCAATTACTTCTCAACCTTTTTTGCCAAGAAGAGTTTTTGCGGCGCATACAAAAATCAAGATACAGTGACAGCCTTGTGCTGAAGGGTGGATTCTTGTTATATTCGATCAGCGGTTATGCTGGTCGGCCGACAATCGACGCAGATTATCTTTTGCAGAATCGATCGAATGAATTGGGCGAAGTTGAAAGAATGGTTGCTGAAATTATTCAAATTCCTGGAGGTGCTGCGTTCCTCCGCTATGAAATAAAAAATCTGGAACTAATTGCTGAGAACAGAAAGTACAACGGGATTCGGGTAAACTTCGTGGGGTTTATCAAAAATACCCGAACACCATTTAGCGTGGATTTTGGAGTAGGCGATGTGGTTGTACCACCGCCTTTGAAAAGAGTGTTGCCAGTTTTAATGCCGGAATATGAACAACCGGAGGTTCTAACTTACTCTCTTGAATCGGTCATTGCCGAAAAATTTGATGCCAATCTCTCCCGAATGGAACTCACAAGCAGGATGAAAGACTTTTTTGATATTTATTATCTTGCCATCACTTGCAATTTTGAAGGTGATAAACTACGTGATGCCATCTCTGAAACTTTGCTAAACAGAAAGACTCCCAACATGAGAAATGCTATTTCCGAGATTAAACAGTTTTCACAGGATCGGGATATGGTGGTTCGCTGGGGAGCATTTTGCAGAAAGACACTCAAATGTTCGATGGAGTTCCATGCAGTTCTGGTGGTTGTAACGGACTTTTTGGGACCGATTTATGAGGCGATTCTGGATAAAGAAGAAATTTCGGGCACATGGCTCAAAGATAAACGCGAATGGCGGAGCACA
>Ga0351944_1031_pt1 | contig 16802 bp, 9 predicted proteins | sample BONcelT113001F13_FD_205820 | JGI IMG/M metagenome (GOLD analysis project Ga0351944, IMG submission 205820) | Enriched cells from coal bed in the Powder River Basin, Montana, United States - BONCAT cells T11 rep3 HSBNCT.T11.300.1.F13 ... | reverse complement strand
ATGGAATACGGCCTGAAGGACAAAATCGGCAAATGGGCCAAAATACTTGCCCTTGTCTTTGCAAGCGCTACCATACTTTGCTCACTCGGGACAGGAAATATGGCACAGTCGAATTCAATGTCGGATGCCATGTTCACCAGCTACCAGATACCTACCTGGGTTTCGGGTTTGTTCATTACTTTTTTGGTTCTTCTGGTCATTATCGGAGGCATCAAAAGGATTGCTGATGTTACTTCAAAACTGGTTCCGTTCATGGCTGCAGTTTATGTACTGGCTACTTTGGCCGTTTTGATTGCATTTGCCAACAGGATTCCCGATGCTTTTGCACATATTGTAACCGATGCCTTCACCGGCACCGCTGCAACAGGTGGTTTTGTCGGCTCCACCTTTGTCATGACTCTGATCTGGGGTGTCCGTCGCGGATTGTTCAGCAATGAGGCAGGACAAGGTTCAGCACCCATAGCTCATGCTGCGGCCAAAACCAAATACCCTGCAAGGGAAGGTATAGTTTCGCTGCTCGAACCCATGATTGACACCATCATCATATGTACCTTAACCGCCTTAATGATCATTGTTACCGATGCATGGCAGGACAGTCCCAAAGGCGTGGCCATGACTGTTGACGCCATGAACAAAGGACTGCACCATTTCGGGATTGATGGCATGGGCGGCCATATCATTGCGTTCAGCCTGCTGCTTTTTGCTTTCTCTACCATCATCAGCTGGTCTTACTACGGATCAAGAGCCACCATCTACCTCATCGGGGAAAAGGCCGTAAAACCTTACCTGTACGTATATAGCCTGTTTGTATTCTTCGGATCTGTCTGGGGTCTTGATATTGTATGGCATTTTGTGGATATGGTGATTACTTTTATGACGATCCCCAACCTGATTGCCATGTTGCTGCTTTCTTCAGTTGTGGTGCAGGAAACACGAAAGTATTTTGAAGCAATGAATGAGAAGCCATAGCATTGTATTGTTCTTTGCATTCAAATCTTTATTGTTTTTTGTAGGTTTACATCCGAAAAAATCCTGCCAATTTGACCAATATGTATTTCCTGAAGCTTATCCTCAAAGGTTTGTCTGCTCTGTTACTATTGCTCATATTAATTTATCCCTATCATACTACAACTGCTCAAATGCCGGCCGACACAATTGTTGAAGCTGATCATCAACCAACCACGGATAGCCGTAAGTTTAATTCAATAACCGAGCAAATCAACGAACGCTTTACACCATTTGTTGATGGCCTGGCATCGGTGCTGTTCTGGGATCCGTTTGCTGCTGCTGGTGTTTATGATCAGCAGGTGTATGATTCCCAAGGAAAGCCTGTTACTGACACCGAAGGCAAACCCGTAAAAGCTCCTCTCAAACTTATTGTGCTCTGGCTCATGGCAGGAGGATTGTTTTTCACTGTTTACCTCAGGTTTATCAACATCAGGGCTTTCAGACATTCCATCGGACTGATCATGGGCAAGCATGACAAGCCCGGTTCCAGTGGCGAAGTAAGCCATTTTCAGGCACTCACAACTGCCCTGTCGGCTACGGTCGGTCTGGGAAATATTGCCGGAGTAGCCATCGCGATTTCCATTGGTGGTCCGGGGGCTACTTTATGGATGATCATGGCCGGATTACTTGGTATGTCGTTGAAATTCAGCGAATGTACCCTTGGGTTAAAATACCGGACTATAGACAAAGACGGAAGGGTATCCGGAGGTGCTATGTATTACCTCAGGGAAGGTCTGGCCAGAAAAGGCCTGGGCAAACTGGGATGGTTTCTTGCCGTATTGTTCTCGATTATGGTCATTGGAGGCTCAGTGGGTGGGGGAAACATGCTTCAGGCCAATCAGGCATTTGAGCAGTTTGCCTCATTTTTTCCTCAGGTTGATGATTTTGGATTTTGGTATGGGATCGTTATGGCTGTTTTGGTTGGCCTGGTCATTGTTGGAGGCATCAGGAGCATTGCACGGGTGACTTCGCGCATAGTTCCGGTGATGGCCCTGATTTATGTCACCGCTTCAATGATTATCATACTGATGAATATTCAGCAGGCGCCACATGTGCTAAGCCTGATATGGAATGGGGCTTTTGAGGCTGAGGCAATGCGCGGAGGGTTCATTGGCGTATTAATTTTTGGTTTTCAAAGGGGTGCTTTCTCCAATGAAGCCGGTGTGGGTTCTGCTTCAATTGCCCACGCAGCAGCACGTACTTCTGAACCAGTGAGCGAAGGCATTGTTTCGCTGCTGGAACCTTTTGTGGACACGGTGATTATTTGCACCATGACCGCTATGGTCATCATTTTTTCAGGTGTCTATGAACAAGGCCAGGGGATACAGGGTGTTCAGCTGACCTCTGCTGCTTATGCATCGGTATTCAGCTGGTTTCCTTATGTTTTGCTGGTTGCAGTTACCTTATTCGCGTTCAGCACCATGATTTCATGGTCGTATTACGGCATGAAAGGCTTCGATTTCCTTTTTGGCGGATTGAGTCAGAAGCTTTTTGGCTCCCGGAAATATTCCAATCAATTGTTCAACCTGCTGTTCCTGCTGTGCATTGTCATCGGAACTTCATCGAACCTCGGGCCAGTGATGGATTTTTCGGATATGATGGTGCTGTGCATGGCCTTCCCCAACCTGCTTGGGCTGTTTATTCTGGCACCTGAAGTGAGAAGGGATATGAATATTTATTGGAAAAAACGGCGGGGAGAATAAATTAACCCAGATGCTAAATTGCTACCTTTGAGAACAAATTATCAATTAATTTAAAAAGTCTTTCAAAGGAATAATATGGCAAAAAAGAGCATGAACAGTGCGGAAGAACCCTTAGAGAAACAACTCTGGAAAACTGCGGACAAACTCCGCAAAAATATTGATGCAGCTGAATACAAACACATTGTGTTGGGGTTAATCTTTCTGAAATATATTTCCGATGCTTTTGAAGAACTCTATGCAAGGCTAAAAGCAGACGAAGCAAACGGTGCAGACCCAGAAGACAAAGACGAATACAAAGCTGAAAATGTGTTTTTTGTGCCACCATCCGCAAGATGGAAATTTTTACAGTCTCACGCGAAACAGCCAACCATCGGCATAACTGTTGATGCGGCTATGGATGCTATTGAAGTCGAAAACAGCTCATTGCGAGGAGTTCTGCCTAAAGTATTTGCCCGACAAAATCTTGACCCGACAAGTTTAGGTGAACTGATTGACTTGGTTGGAAACATTGCCTTAGGCGATGCCAAAGCAAGAAGTGCCGATGTGCTTGGACACGTTTTTGAATATTTCCTGGGTGAGTTTGCTCTTGCCGAAGGAAAGAAAGGCGGACAGTTCTATACGCCAAGAAGCGTTGTAGAATTATTGGTTGAAATGTTGGAGCCTTACAAAGGAAGAGTGTTTGACCCTTGCTGTGGTTCGGGTGGTATGTTTGTTCACTCCGAAAAATTTGTAACCGAGCACCAGGGAAAAGTAAACGACATTTCCATTTACGGACAAGAGAGCAACCAAACTACATGGCGACTGGCTAAAATGAACCTGGCTATTCGTGGTATTGACAGCTCACAAGTAAAATGGAACAACGAGGGTTCTTTTTTGAACAATGCCCACAAAGACCTGAAAGCCGATTACATCATTGCCAATCCACCGTTTAACGTGAGCGATTGGGGCGGTGATTTAATGCGGAAGGATGGTCGTTGGCAATATGGCGTGCCACCAACCGGCAATGCCAATTTTGCCTGGATGCAGCATTTTATTTACCATTTAGCACCCAGCGGACAAGCAGGTGTTGTATTGGCAAAAGGTGCGTTGACTTCTAAAACATCAGGCGAAGGAGATATAAGAAAAGCATTAGTAGAAAACGGTTTGATTGATTGCATTGTAAACCTGCCTGCCAAGTTATTTTTAAATACACAAATACCTGCTGCCTTATGGTTTATGAGCCGCAACAGGAAAAACGGAAAGTTCAGAGACCGAAGCAACGAGATTTTATTTATTGATGCCCGAAACTTAGGACATTTAATAAACCGCAGAACCAAAGAACTTTCGCGAGAAGACATTGATAAAATTACCAGCACGTATCACAATTGGCGGGCTTCGACAGGCTCAGCCCCCGCCTATGAAGACATACCTGGTTTTTGTGCTTCAACTCCGATAAGCAAAGTAGCCGAACTCGATTATGTGCTTACACCTGGCAGATATGTTGGTTTACCCGATGATGAAGATGATTTTGATTTTGCAGAACGCTTCACGGCTTTAAAAGCTGAATTGGAGGAGCAATTGAAAGAAGAAGCACGATTGAATGATATTATTAACGCTAACCTGTTAAAGATAAGATTTTAACCATGTCGAGTGAAACTATGAATCAAAACAACAATCTGTTTGAAAAAATTATACAAACTGACGAAAACGGAAATGAATTCTGGAGTGCCAGAGATTTATCCAAGGTATTAGAATACTCTGAATACAGGCATTTCCTGCCAGTAATCGAACGGGCAAAAGAAGCTTGTGCTAATAGTGGACAGCAGGTGGCCGATCATTTCGAGGATAACCTCGAAATGATAAATCTTGGAAAAACGGCACAGCGTGAGGTCGAAAGCGTTAAACTATCTCGTTATGCCTGCTATCTGATTGTTCAAAATGCCGATCCGGGCAAAGAGGTTGTCGCCCTGGGACAAACCTACTTTGCAGTGCAAACCCGTTTGCAGGAAATACGACAGATGGATGAATACAACCGTTTATCTACGGAAGACGAAAAACGCTTGTTTCTCCGCAACGAAATGGCAAAACACAATACTCAGCTTGCTGCCGCAGCTAAAGATGCCGGTGTAATTGAACCAATTGATTACGCTATATTTCAAAACCACGGCTACATGGGTTTGTACGGAGGATTAGACGCCAAAGCCATTCATAAACATAAAGGTTTAAAGAAAAGCCAGCAGATACTCGACCACATGGGCAGTACCGAGTTGGCGGCTAACTTATTCCGGGCTACACAAACCGAAGAAAAGTTGAAGCGAGAGAACATCAAGGGCAAACAAAACGCCAATAAAACCCATTACGAAGTGGGCAAGAAAGTTCGCAAAACGATAGAGGAAATAGGTGGTGATATGCCCGAAAACCTGCCGGTGGCCGATAGCATTAGGAAGATTGAAAAAGCTAAAGAACCAAGACAGCTTAACCCCAAAAAGAAATCATGAAACCGTTTAATCAATTAAATCAAAGTTCAGACATTATTCCCACTAACCTTTTAAAGATTAAAATTAATGAGTGAGTGGAAAGAAATAGACTTTTTAAAAATGCTAATAGACGAAAGCATTTCTTATGGCATTGTTCAACCAGGAGCACATACCGAAATTAATTCTGTTCCAGTCATAAGAGTTAACAATATCAAAAACGGTTATATAAAAACTGAAGATGTTTTAAAAGTTGCTACTTCTATTGAAGAAAAATATAAAAGAACTAGATTAAATGGGGGCGAGTTACTAATTACAGTTGTTGGGAGTGTAGGAGAATGTGCTATTGTTCCTGAAAATCTTAAAGGATGGAATGTAGCAAGGGCAGTAAGTGTTGCAAAAATTAAAAGTGAGTTTGATACTCGTTTCATTAAATATGCTTTCAAAACGGACGATATAATTTTTCAGATGTATGGTAATACTAACGATACTGTTCAACCAACTCTTAATTTGTCATCATTAAAAGCATTAAAATTTCAGACCCCCCCTCTCCCCGAACAAATCGCCATTGCTTCCGTCCTCAGCAGTTTAGACGACAAAACAGACCTGCTGCACCGTCAAAACGCCACCTTAGAAAAAATGTCAGAAACGCTGTTTAGGCAGTGGTTTGTTGAGGAAGCAAAGGAGGAGTGGGATTCAGATGCATTAGGAAATGTATTTGATATTGGAATTGGACGAACACCACCAAGAAAAGAGCATCATTGGTTTTCAGAAAATCCATCAGATATAAAATGGGTTTCTATAAAAGACATGGGAACCAGTGGAGTTTATATCAGTAATGTTTCAGAATACTTGACACAGGATGCTGTTAATAGATTTAGTATACCAATTATTCCCGAAAATACAGTGATGCTCAGTTTCAAAATGACTATTGGGCGATTAGCTATTTCCACTGAAAATATGCTATCTAATGAAGCAATTGCTCATTTTAAAGTTAAAAGGGATTGCAGACTATTTTCTGAATTTCTTTATCTCTATTTGAAAATTTATCAATGGGAACAATTGGGAAGCACTTCGTCAATAGTTGAAGCAATTAATTCTCAAATGATAAAGGAAATGGAGATTTTTATTCCTGACCAAAATTTACTCAATGCTTTCAAAGAAGTAATTGAGCCTTATTTCAAAAAAATAAAATCTAACCAAACCCAAATCCGCACCCTCACTGCTTTGCGCGATACTTTGTTGCCGAAGTTGATGAGTGGGGAGGTGAGGGTTGAAATGTAGCAATGTAAACCTAATACCATGAATAAAATTGATAAAATTGAAAGGCTGAACGACGAAGAATTTAAAAGTGCAATTTGCAAAGTTGTCTCTAGTTCTGGATATCAAAACGTTGAATGCTTGGCTGACAATTCAATAAAGGCTAAAAATATTAGTCCATTGAGTTCAGAAAATTATTTATTTGTCTTTTTTCCATTCCATTTAAGCGGTCAGATTGAAACATCAAGAATAAAAGAGATACTGATTCATAAGCAACAACAAACTTCTGCAAATGCGCTGTATGTTGTTTCAAAATTTCATATTTCAAATGGATTTGAAGAGGCATTGACTGCCGAAAGTATGCCATTTAAAGTGAATTACATTGGCAGAGATAGATTCATTAAATTATTGGATGAACATTACCCTGAATTTTGGCGACATGACGATTTATTGCTGATTGCTTATGAAAAACAGTTTGCCACTGAGGTCAGTCAAGAAACAGAATTGAGAAAATTGAAATTTTCCAATGAAAAATGTCAAAAGCTTCTCAATATTTACATAGAACCAAGACTATATCATTTTTATGAAGATAGGTTTACTAAAACAGCGGTAAGAAAAAGAGTCGACACTGAATACATATTATTAGATAATAAATCATCAATAATATCAGGTTCTGCTGGTTCTGGAAAATCAACACTTCTAAAGAGAATTGGGCAATCGCTTATTGAAAAAAACATTGAAATTGTTGATGAAGAAAGAAACCTACCTTTATATATTTCTGCAAGTGAAATCTTTAATTTAAATTATGGAATTTTAGAGGTTATTAAGAATAAAATTGCACAGCAATTTTCAGATTCTTTGGAAGTACTTTCCAATACCTACAAATTGCATTTGCTTTTTGATAGCATCGATGAATTTGATGATGAAAACCAGAAATCAATTGCGAGGCAGCTTCAAGAGATAGAAAGGAAATACAGCATCAAATATTATATTGGAACTAGAAATTCGGATAAGATAATTTCATTATTTGGAGAGAATTTGATTGCCTCTTTTTCAATTGAAAGATTTAATATAGAACAAGTTAGAAGATTTGTTTCATCTTTTTTCCTTGGGGATGAGTTTAAAGCAAACAATTTATTGGAAGCGTTAAGAGAAAATAAAATTATTGACAAATTACCAATAACGCCCCTGACATTATCGCTGATTTCTATATTATATGAAGAAAATGACTTCGAAATTCCTGCTACCATCACCGATATCTATGACAATTTCAATGCTTTGATTATAGGAAGATCAATTGTCTCAAGTAAGATCGATTTTATTGATATCTCTTTTAAAGAGAGAATCTTGTCGTTATATGCACTTGAAATGCTGCAATCAAAGGAACATAATCCTTACACGAAGGATGAGTTTATCAAATTTTTTAAAGACTACTATTCGGGAAAAACGTTGCCCGTAAAAGAAGCCACGTTAGAAGAAGTCTTAGACTATATTGTGAAAAATACCGGAATCCTTTTTATAAAAGATAACCGATGGATACAATTTAGCCATGATTCTTATATGGAGTATTATGCAGCCCTTGAGATATTCAAACATCAACGGATTCAAAGAGAACAAGATCTTATAGATAATTTTTTTGATCCACATTGGCAAAATGCAGCAGTTTTTTACGCGGGTAAATCGAAAGATATGCCGGATTTCACAAAAAAAATCGCTAAAAAACTTTCAAACGCAAAGCATATCAATCAATATCTGTCAGGTATTTTAGGTGCTGGTTATCTACTTCAAGCGCTCTACCAGACTGATAATGTACTGAGGAAAGACGTGATATTAGAAGCGTTAGAGTTAGTTGTAAAATCGAATGATGTATACATGAAATTAGCTTCTGATGATTTTCCAATGTTTAGAAATTATAAGATTCCAATTTTGCAGTTAATGAACGTCTTTTTCTTTTATGAAACATTTAATTCAATCACTGTTAAAGAACCACTAAAGATTTCTTTTCGGGAGCTATTGGAACAATATAACCTGAGAGAAAGCTCAAGTATAGGATTTAAATTAATTCAACTAGCTTTTACTTTAGATTCCAAAAGGATCAACGAGAATCTTGAACTTGAGGAAGTAATGAATACTAATGTATTAAAAGAACCTTCTCTATTAGTTTTAACAGAATTAGCAATTGATCTTTTAGGCAAAGAAAAATATAAAGATTATAAGAATGAGTTAAAAAAGAAATATTACAATTTAGATAATCTAAGGAAGAAAATAATTGAACTCCCAGCCTCAAAATTAAGGTTTACAAATCTTGATACTATTTCATCAAATAAAGAAATTACATTAATAGTAGAGGGGAAAACAGATGCGGAAATAATTGAACACGCATATTATGTTCTCACTAATGGACAATCACCATATTGGAAAATAAATGTTTCTGGTAATAATGGAGAGACAGGATCAGCACATGATGTTTCGCAGACAATTTCAAATGCATTCCCTTTATTAGATGATACTAAGTGTATTATTGGAATTTTTGATCACGATTCAGCAGGTCTCCAAAATTTCAATGGACTTAAAGAAATCAACTTTGAAAAAGTGTTAAATGGCACAAGAAAAAAACACAAATCTGGTGAGATATATGCTGTAGTTCTGCCAATTCCAGGTGAAATGGATAACTACTTTCAAGAAAGACAAGAATTCAATTTTTTTGAGATTGAACATTATTTTGGCGTAGAGTTTTTGAAGGAAAGAAAAATGCTAAAAGCAAATCCTATTCCTGGTGTATTTGAAATTTATAAAAACAAGAAGACTCTGTTTTCTTCAGAAATAAGGAAGCTTACTGATCCGCATGTTTTCAGGTATTTTATGGATTTATTTAAAGAGATTGACAATATAACGAAGGTAGAAATTGAATATGTCTACTAACCAAACGGAAGCGAAATGGAGTCAAAGTTACATAAAAAGTTTATTTCTGAATTTGCTATTGAAACTCTTGCAATAGAACTACTAGCCAAACTTGGGTACGAATACATATATGCGCCCAACATTGCTCCCGATTTCCCTTCCTTTGGAGAGGTGTTCGATGGACAGGGTGGTAAAGATCAGCGCGCTTCCTACGAGCAGGTTTTGTTAGTCGAACGTTTACAAAATGCCGTAAAACGCATTAACAAATCCATTCCATCCGATGCCCAAGCAGAAGCAATAAAGGAAATTCAGCGTATTGCTTCACCTGAATTACTTAGCAATAATGAAACATTTCATCGTTTATTGACGGAAGGTATTCCCGTTTCCAAACGAGTAGATGGCAACGACCGTGGCGACAGAGTTTGGCTGATAGATTTTAAAAATCCACACAACAACGATTTTGTGGTAGCCAACCAATTTACCATCATAGAAAACGGCAACAACAAACGACCTGATGTAATTCTTTTTGTCAATGGAATTCCGTTGGTGGTTATTGAACTAAAGAATGCAGCAGACGAAAACACAACCATCAATTCAGCTTTCAAACAAGTAGAAACCTATAAAGCCATCATTCCAAGCCTTTTCACTTACAATGGCTTTGTGGTTATTTCCGATGGTTTAGAAGCCAAATCAGGTTCTATATCTTCGGGTTTAAGTCGTTTTATGTCCTGGAAATCGGCAGATGGAAAAGCAGAAGCATCACATTTGGTAAGTCAGTTAGAAACCTTGATTCAAGGAATGTTGAACAAAGAAACCTTGATTGACTTAATCAGGCATTTTATTGTTTTTGAAAAATCGAAAAAGGAAGATGCTGAAACAGGCATCACAACCATTTCAACAGTTAAAATATTAGCGGCTTATCATCAATATTATGCAGTAAACAGAGCTGTAGAGTCAACATTAAGAGCAACAGGTATTAATTCCCCTCCATTGGAGGGGTGGTCGCAGACCGGGCTGGTAAAAAGAGCCAGCCAAAACTACTTTGACCTTCCATACAACCCCAAACTCAAAGAACGAGCAAGAAAACTTAGGCAAGCAGGAAATTTATCGGAAGTACTTTTATGGAACCAAGTAAAGAACAAGCAATTCAAAGGATTCGACTTTGACAGACAGAAAATAATTGGAAATTATATTGTTGACTTTTATTGTGGTAATTGTAATGTTGTGATTGAAATTGATGGAAGTAGTCACAATGATAAACAGGAATACGATGCAGTAAGAGATGCCTATTTAGAATCACTGGGTTTGACAGTCATTCATATACCTGTTGAAAATGTATTAGAGCATCTGGATAGTACAATGAGATGGCTTTTTGACCACCCCGCCCTTTCGGGCACCCCTCCAAAGGAGGGGAATTTAATCTCGGAATCTCCTGAAAGTTATGGAGTGCCAGGTGTAAAAAACCAACCGATTGGCGACCGGAAAGGTGGTGTTGTTTGGCATACACAAGGAAGTGGAAAATCATTGTCGATGGTTTTTTACACAGGAAAAATCGTTTTGGCTTTAGACAATCCAACCATTTTGGTCATTACCGACCGTAACGATTTAGACGACCAACTTTTTGACACGTTTGCAGCATCCAAACAATTACTAAGACAAGAGCCAGTTCAGGCAGACGACAGAAACCATTTAAAAGACTTGTTAAAAGTTGCTTCGGGCGGTGTTGTATTTACAACTATTCAAAAATTTCAACCCGAAGAAGGCAATATTTATGAGATGCTTTCCGACAGAAAAAACATTGTGGTAATTGCTGACGAAGCACACAGAACACAATACGGTTTTAAAGCAAAAACTATTGATTCAAAAGACGGAAAGGGAAACGTTGTAGGAAAGAAAATCGTTTACGGTTTTGCAAAATATATGCGTGATGCTTTGCCCAACGCAACGTATTTAGGATTTACAGGAACACCCATTGAAAACACAGACGTAAATACACCAGCAGTTTTCGGCAACTATGTGGATGTTTATGATATTGCACAAGCAGTCGAAGATGGTTCTACTGTCCGGATTTATTATGAAAGTCGTTTAGCTAAAGTCAATCTAAGTGACGAAGGCAAAAAATTGGTTGAAGATCTTGATGATGAATTGGAACAGGAAGATTTAACCAACACACAAAAGGCAAAAGCAAAATGGACACAGCTTGAGGCCTTAGTAGGCAGTGAAAATCGTATAAAAAATATTGCCAAAGACATTGTTGCACACTTTAGTCAACGACAGGAAGTATTTGAAGGAAAGGGAATGATTGTTTCCATGAGCCGCAGAATTGCAGCCGATTTATATGAAGCAATTGTAACTCTGAAACCCGAATGGCATTCAGACGACTTAAATAAAGGAGTTATAAAAGTTGTAATGACTTCAGCATCTTCTGACGGGCCGAAAATTTCAAAACATCATACCACCAAAGAACAAAGAAGAACCTTAGCCGAAAGAATGAAAAATCCTGATGATGAATTGCAATTGGTCATCGTTCGGGATATGTGGCTTACTGGCTTTGATGCACCAAGTATGCACACCCTTTACATTGACAAACCAATGAAAGGTCATAATTTGATGCAAGCCATTGCACGGGTAAACCGGGTTTACAAAGACAAGCCGGGCGGTTTGGTTGTAGATTATTTGGGCATTGCAGCCGACTTGAAAAAAGCATTGGCATTTTATTCTGATGCAGGAGGCAAAGGTGACCCAACAATTTTACAAGAGCAAGCCGTTCATCTGATGCTTGAGAAACTGGAAGTTGTTTCTCAAATGTATCATGGTTTTGAATATGAAACCTATTTTGAAGCCAATACTTCAAAAAAGCTGTCTATGATTCTTGCAGCCGAAGAGCATATTCTTGGTCTGGAAGATGGAAAGAAAAGATTCATCAATGAAGTAGCAGCATTATCAAAAGCCTTTGCGATTGCAATTCCCCATGACCAGGCAATGGACGCTAAAGACGAGGTTTCGTTTTTCCAGGCAGTTAAAGCAAGGTTAGCAAAGTTTGACGTAACAGGTTCTGGTAAATCAAATGAAGAAATTGAAACTACAATTCGCCAGGTTATTGACAAAGCTCTGGTTTCCGAACAAGTAATTGACGTTTTTGATGCAGCAGGCATTAAACGACCAGACATTTCAATTCTTTCAGAAGAGTTTTTATTGGAATTGAAAGGAATGGAGCATAAAAATGTTGCATTGGAAGTTTTGAAAAAACTCTTGAATGATGAGATTAAATCAAGAACAAAAAAGAACCTTGTAAAAAGCCGGACATTTTTAGAAATGTTGGAAAACTCTATTAAAAAGTATCACAACAAAATTCTGACAGCAGCCGAAGTAATTGAAGAACTCATAAACCTGAGCAAAGACATTGTTGAAATGGACAATGAAGCCAAGCACATGGGATTAACAGACTTTGAATATGCTTTTTACACAGCAGTTGCCGACAATAATAGTGCAAAGGAATTAATGGGCAAAGACAAACTTAGGGAACTTGCTGTTGTGCTGACAGAAACAATCAGACAAAATGCCTCAATTGACTGGACAATTAAAGAAAGCGTGAAAGCAAAACTAAAAGTTGCTGTTAAAAGATTACTAAGAAAGTATGGCTATCCGCCTGATATGCAGATGTTAGCGACAGAAACAGTCTTAAAACAAGCGGAGTTGATTGCAAATGAACTGACTCAATAAGTCTGGGTTTCATTTATTGAATTTGACAATAAAAAGTCTGTTATCAATTAACTTTGCTATCAGACTGAAATGCTGAAAGCATTACTCCTCCGCCTCCCTGAACTCAAGCGAAGCCGAATTCACGCAATAGCGCAGTCCGGTTGGTTTGGGGCCGTCGGAAAACACGTGGCCGAGGTGGCCGTCGCATTTGGCACATCTGATTTCGGTGCGGATCATGCCATAGCTGACATCGCGGAGTTCCTTGATTTTACTTTTGTCCAAAGCCTCAAAAAAACTGGGCCAGCCCGAACCTGATTCATACTTGGCATCAGAAAGGAACAGTTCGTTACCACAACCGGCGCAGGCATAGGTTCCTTTTGCTTTATGCTTGTAATATTTTCCTGTAAACGGTGGTTCGGTGCCGCACTGACGGAGTATTTTGTAGCGTTCCTCGCCAAGCTCTTCGAGCCATTCCTGTTCTGATTTCTGTACTTGCTGTATCATTTCTTCCGGGATTTTGTAAGCATTTTCGGATTGGTTTACAGGCGTTTGCGAAAATCCGCATGAACCTGTCAACAGAATAAAAGATAGAAAAACCATATACCGCATCATTGCTTGTATTTGTTGTTACTTAAACATCATTAGGCACAAAATGTTGTGAAGGATTTTGCAGGAACAGCCAATTCGTTAAATTCGCCGGCAAAATGGGCAATATGTATCAAAAAATAACAGAAGCAGCTGAGTTTCTCAAAAAATCCATCAGCGAATCACCACTTACAGGCATTATCCTGGGAACGGGATTAGGCAAGCTTGTTGATCAGATGAGCATTGAAGTTGAAATTCCCTATTCTGCTATTCCCCATTTTGTGGTATCAACGGTTGAGACACACACAGGCCGTCTGGTTTTTGGCCGTTTGAATGGCCGGCCGGTTGTGGTAATGAACGGAAGGTTTCATTTTTATGAGGGATACGACATGCAGCAGATTACCTTTCCTGTTCGGGTCATGAAACAACTCGGCATCAGCGAATTGCTCATTTCCAATGCCTGCGGCGCCATCAATCCTGCCTTTGAATCGGCATCGCTGATGCTCATTGATGACCACATTAATTTTTTGCCGATGAACCCACTTGTCGGGCCCAATATACCTGAACTCGGGCCGCGTTTTCCGGATATGAGCGCTCCTTACAGCCCTGAAATTAATCAGAAACTGAGAAGGCTTGCCAGCGATCTTCAGATTGGTCTGCACGAAGGGGTGTATGCTGCCTGGATCGGACCCAGCCTCGAAACCAGAGCCGAATATCGTTTCCTCAGGATGGCCGGCGCAGATGTTGTAGGCATGTCAACCGTTCCGGAAGTTATTGTTGCAAACCATATGGGCTTGCCTGTTTCCGCAATTTCGGTAATCACCGACCTGTGTGATCCCGATAACCTGAAGCCATTAAGACTGGAAGACGTGCTAAAAAACGCTGCGAGGGCCGAGAAGAAACTCAGCCTCCTTTTTTCGGAGCTTATGAAGGAGCTTTAGTAATCAGCGTCTTATGGTTTACGCTCTTTTTAACGTAAAACTAAATTTGCTTCCCTCATGAACAACGCTTTCAACCGAAAGTTCTCCCCCATTACGATGAACAAACTCCCTGATAATCATCAGGCCAAGACCTGAACTTGGCTCTCCTTCGGTTCCTGGCCGGCAAACTTTTTTGTCGTAATCGAAGAGTTTGCTCATCAGCTCCGGGCTCATGCCAATACCCGTATCCTGAACCGTAAACTTCATCAGATTGTTGTCAGACTGACTGGATGTTATGAACACTTTACCACCCCGTGGCGTAAACTTAACAGCATTTGAAATCAGGTTGCGGATAATGGTTGAAACCATATTTTCATCTGCTTTTGTCCGACATTGAGGCTCAAGTTGGTTAAAAACCATAATTTCCTTAGCTGCAATGCGTTCCTGGTTAAGGTTAACCGCACGTTGGAACAACAATTTCATATCAAGTTCCTCTTCGTTCACAATGGCTTTCTCCTGCTGCATCAGCGACCAGTTCAGAAGGTTTTCGAGAAGTTCGTGGAGCGAAAGGGCCGACTGGTGCATTCCGTTTGCAAGTTCTCTGATCATTACAGGTTCCATAGCAGTTTCATCATCAAGAAAAAGCTCGGCCAATGAAACAAAAGAGCGGATAGGCCCCCTAAGGTCGTGGGCAATGATGGAGAAAAGCCTGTCCTTTTCTTCGTTCATCAGTTTAAGTTTTAAAGCATCCTCCTGAATTGTTTTTCTGGAGACTTCAAGTTCCTGATTCAAAGATTGCAGCAAGCTGTTTTGTTGTTCGAGCTGAATTTTTGTATGCCGCAGGTCAAGATGGTTTTTTATGCGTACCAGCACTTCGTCAATTCTGAACGGTTTGGTGATATAATCCACTGCACCGAGCCTGAAACCCTGAATGATATCAGACAATTCAGCCTTTGCTGTCAGAAACACAACAGGGATGTCCTTCCACCGCTGATTGGCCTTGATAAGTCCGCACACTTCATATCCATTCATGTCGGGCATCATAATATCAAGCAGGACGAGATCAGGTTCGCGGATCTCGAGCGATTTCAGCGCACTTTGTCCTGAACTGGCCACAATCACTTTGAAGCCATTGGCAGTGAGCATTGTAGAAATTACCTGCAGGTTTCGCGGATTGTCATCAACAACCAGTATAACAGACTGTTGCGGGGAATGTTCGGGTTTCATATGGATCACTTATGTGCAAGTTGTTTTAATCGGTCTATTGAGCTTGATAATGATGTCAGATGTCGCTGATAGCTTTCGAAATCGAATTGCCGGGCATCTTGTCGCAACCTGGACGTCAGGCTTTCAAATTCTTTAATGGCATACTGCCTGCAAAGAAAATCAAAATCTGCCAGAAAGGACTCAATCATATCAATATCAAGCAACTCTTTAAGTGTTTCGAGACGAGGTGCAAGTTCGTGGTTGAATTCCTTCAAAAAGGCTGTAAGGTGCTTTGCTTTAAGGTTGGGTATGAGTCCTTCCTGAGTTTCGGAAGCCGGTCGTTGGATGGTTTGATGTATCAGATGAGGCAGGAAGCGGGTCAGACAACTGATTAACTGGTTGCGGGTGATTGGTTTACGCAGGTAATCATCGAAAAGTTCGTTAATCAGTGCTTCATCGTGTTTCATTGATGAGGCAGTAAATGCCACGATCGGAATGCTTTCTGTTTCCGGATCATTTGATAGTATTTCGGTAGCCTGATATCCATTCATTTCGGGCATTCTCAAATCCATTAGAATGAGATCAGGTTTGTGCATTCGGCACATTTCCACACCCTCGCGTCCGCTTTTTGCTTCAATCAACCGCAAAGTACCGAACTCAAGAAAATAACTCTTAACAAGTTCGCGGTTGAACTCAATGTCATCCACAACCAGTATGGTCGCCGGGCTAAAGGTGAGGGATTTTCTGTGCCAATCATGGCCCGTTTCGGGTTCTGGTTCGGCAGATGAAATTTCCACTTCATGAAAAGTCAGAATAAAACTGCTTCCTTTACCTAATTCACTCTCAACCCTGACCTGCCCACCCATCATATTCGCGAGTTTATGCACAATTGAAAGGCCCAGTCCTGTACTGGTTTCTCCCTCGGTACCGGGGCGGTTTGTTTTGGTATCTATATGGAACAGGCCTTCGAGTATTCTAGGCGGGATACCAATCCCTGTGTCGCTCATCAATGATATACTCGACCTGTCGAAAATTGAAACCGGACAAATGGAAATCATGTCAGA
>Ga0351944_1030_pt1 | contig 16867 bp, 12 predicted proteins | sample BONcelT113001F13_FD_205820 | JGI IMG/M metagenome (GOLD analysis project Ga0351944, IMG submission 205820) | Enriched cells from coal bed in the Powder River Basin, Montana, United States - BONCAT cells T11 rep3 HSBNCT.T11.300.1.F13 ... | reverse complement strand
GACCCCCTTCGACCTCATCACGTGCTTCATCATGGCCGTGCCTGCGCCCATCATGTGAAGCTTTGAAAGGGCGAGCTTTCTGGGGCCCCTGGGCAGCATCGCGCCGAACATCCTGTCGAGGAAACCCTTTTTCACCCGTGGCGGCTTTTCCCTTCTCAGGATGGAAAGCCCCCAGAACGTGCAGAAGACGGTAACCTGATGCCCAAGGCTGGCGAAGCCGGTGGCTATGATGAGAGCGGCAAGGTTCTTGTCCATGTCGCCCGAGAAGAGGACCATCGTTGTCCTTTTCGGGTCTTTCGGCCCGGATGCCGGGGTTTCCGCTCCGCCCTTCCTTACGCGGGCCGTGAAAACGCCCTTCTCTTCGGTCATACCCAGCAGTGTGTTGCCCGTTGAACCGCACCATGCCGGAAGGTCGCTTCTGAAGCCCCGGTCCGTTGCCCTTGCCAACAGCACCTGTCCCGGAGCAAGCTCCTTCATGGCTCTGGACACCTGAACCAGGGGGCCGGGGCACTGAAGCCCTGACGCGTCTACAACGGCGTCGGCTTCAGGAGTCCTTTCTGCGGTTGACGCTTCCGTTGTCACGGCGGGACGGTGGGTTTCGGGGTGGAACATCCGCCAGGTAAGGTAGCCCCCCGAAAGGTTCGACACATCGAAACCTTTCTGCCTCAGCATTCGCTCAGCCGAGTAGGCCCTCTGCCCCTGGGCGCAGAAGACCACTACGGGCTTGTTCCGCGGGATCTCCCCCAGCCTCTGTCTCAGTGTGTCCAGAGGGATGTGGGTGCTGCCGGGGATCGTGCCGAGTTCCCACTCCTCGGGTTCCCTGACGTCGAGAAGGAAAGCTTCGGAGGGGATGTCGTGGACGTGAACCTGTTTCGTCAGGCCGTCCAGAACGTTGCAGCCGACGTAACCGGCGTAGTTCACCGGGTCTTTCGCGCTGCCGTAGGGTGGTGCGTAGCAGAGTTCAAGCATTGTGAGGTCACGGACGGTGAGACCTTTTCTTACTGCCGTTGCAAGAACGTCAATGCGTTTGTCCACACCGTCCTCGCCCACAGCCTGGGCTCCCAGGACGATGCCTTCAGGGCTGAAGAGAACCTTCATGCTAATCCGGGCCGAGCCCGGGTAGTAGGAGGCGTGGGAGGAGGGGTGAATGTAAACCTTCTCGTGCGGGATGCCCCGGCGTGTGAGCTGGGTCTCGGAGGCTCCCGCGGAGGCCGCGGTGATGTCGAAAACCTTCACCACCGATGCGCCCAGGGTGCCAGGGCAGCTGACGTTACCCCCCAGAGCGTTCTCAGCCGCCATGCGTCCCTGCCTGTTGGCCGGTCCGGCCAGGGGGATGGACATGCGCTCGCCAAGGATGGGATGCACGGTCTGGACGGCGTCGCCCACGGCATAGATGTGCGGGGAACTTGTACGGAGGAACTCGTCCACGATGATGGCGCCATTGGCGGCGGTGGTGAGACCGGCCGATCTGGCCAGTTCCCCGTTTGGCCTGACCCCGGCGGCCATGACAACGAAATCGGCATGTACGGGCGCCGCCCCCTGGATCATCACCCTGAGCCCCTGTTCAGCCTCCTCAATGCCCTCGACGGTGGAACCCGTAAGCAGGTGTACGCCTCCCTCGGTGAGCGCCCTGGTGAGGGGGGCCGTCATTTCGGGGTCGAGGAAGGGAAGGATCCAGGGTTCCCTTTCCACAAGGGTGGTTTTGAGGCCGGCCGCCACAAGGTTCTCGGCGGTCTCCACCCCGATGAACCCGCCGCCGACGACGACGGCCCGGCGGGCGCCCGCCCTTATGCGTTCCATGATGGCGTCCATGTCCGGAACTGTCCAGAGGACAAGAACATCCCTGTGGTCCTTTCCCGGGATCGGGGGGACAAGGGGGGTCGAACCGGGCGAAAGTATCAGGGAATCGTAGCTTTCCCTGTAAACCTCGTTCTTTCCGGTGTCCCTGACGGTGACGGTGCGCCCCTCCGGGTCTATGGAAGTCACCAAATGACCGGTTCTGAAAGCGACGTCGAACCTTTTCAGAAACTTCTCGGGCGTCATCAGCAGAAGGCTTTCCCGGGAGGGGATGGCCCCGCCGATGTGGTAGGGCAGCCCGCAGTTGGCGAAACTGATGTAGTCACCCCGTTCGAATACGATTATCTCGGCGTTTTCATCGAGCCTTCTGGCCCGGGCGGCGGCGCTGGCCCCCCCGGCGACCCCGCCAACTATGAGAAGCTTCATCGAACCCTCCCGCGGTTCAGAACCAGAACCTCGCTCCGGCGCCTCCGGCAACATCGAACTCGGTGTCCGGCGCGATGTCCATCACCGGTACTATTTCCAGGAAGGCGTCGAAGGGCGCCTCGTCAAAAACCCACGACATGCCCACGGGAATCCGGATCCCCGCCATGGTTTCGTCCCTGAAGATGGCCCTGGCGCCCACTCCCAGATAGAAGGGTGACCGGCCCCCGTCCCACGTGGCAAGCTCCGTCATGTGGTAAAGGTAGTCACCGTAGATGTGAATGGCTTTCTCGTCGCCGGAGAGGCTCCATGCCGCTGCACCGGCCAGCGCGCCAGTGGGGGATGTGAAGTACTTGACGCAGATGCCTGTGGGCTCCCCGATGATGATGCCCAGCCCGAGGTCGCTTCCCTGTCCTCCGTAGATCGAGCATGTGAGGATAAGTGCCATGATCGTCATGGTTTCACCTTCCTTTCGCGTACTTTGAAAGGTTTTCGGCGAAGAGGGCCGAATACTCCGAAGTGGGGAACGATGTTGCCATGGCGGAGGCGGCGAGGTCGATGCTCTCCCGAAGGGGGAGGGTGTAGCGCATTGTCATGAAGCGGCCCCTCAAGTCCTGCACCTTCTCCCGGACATCCTCTCCCCGGATGATAACGGCCGCCATGAGTTCGGCCAGGGGGGCGAAGTCGGCCTCGTTCATTCCGAAGCGGGTCATCTCGCTTACACCTGTACGGATGCCGGAGGGTGTGAGGAAGGTCTCGTCATCCGGGAGGGCCTGGTAGTTCACGATGATGTTGTTCTCCTGAAGCCTGTCCGCTATGGCAGCGCCGTCGCCGTGTTCCTTCACCCTCAGCACCACCTGGTGGGTCATGGTGTAGCCGTCGGCCGGGTCGCCCTCGATGTGCAGGCCATTGTCGGCAAGGTGCCGGGCGAAAGCCCGTGCGTTCCGCAGCACCTGGTTCTGGTACTCGTCCTTGAAGGCGTTCATCTCGACGGTTGCCACGAGAAGCCCGAGAAGCGTCGCCAGGTGGTGATTCGATGTGCTGCCGGGGAAGGCCCTGCTGTTGATGTCGAGCCAGAGTTTTCTAAGGGGATGCTTCTTGTTCATGTTGGAGGCGATGACGCCCCTCTGGGGTCCGAAAAAGGTCTTGTGGGTCGAGCCTGTCACCACGTCGGCGCCGTCCTGGAGTGGGGCCTGGAAAGCTCCGTATAGCCCAAGCACATGGGCCATGTCGTACATGATCACCGGGCGGTCCGGCCAGTCCGCCACATGGTCCGCCAGCACCTTCACTGGTTCCGGGTAGAGGAACATGCTCTTCCCGAAAACGACGAGTTCGGGCCTGTGTTCGTCCAGAAGCTCAAGCATCCGCTTTTCGTTTATCCTGTACGGGTTGCCCGGCTGGACCGGGAAGTTCACGACGTTTTCCTGACCAGTGGCCGGATCGTGATCGACGAAATTGAACAGGGCGCCCATGGGCTGGCTGGAAAGGTGCCCCCCCCTTGCCGAGGTCGTTGTTCATCACGGCCCTGAGCCTTCGCCAGCCTGCTCCGTCACGGTTCACCGTTTTGGTGACCGCCTTGAAGACGACCTCGTTGGCCATCTGGCCGCTGACGGGGCGGAGTTCGGTCTCGGTGCAGCCGAAGTACTCGCAGAGGGCGGCGGACGCCTCGAGTTCGATGTCCCTGATGAAATCGGTCCCGTGGTAGAAGTAGACCTCGCGCCCCTTCATGGAACGGTGCTCGGCGTACCTGCCCGCGGGGTCGCAAAGCTCGCAGATCTTCACCAGGGGGGAGGGGGTGTTCTCGGAAGGTATGAGGTTGATGCACTGGGTCTGGCGCCAGTGGTTGTTCTTCTCTATCCTGTTGAAGAGTTCCCTCATCCTTGCCTCAAGGTTTTCCATGACAGGCATCCTTTCAGAGTGTTTCAAGGCTTCCGCGGATTATCAATGGGTCCGACACGATTATGCATGCTCCACGATGGGTGTCCAGTTCGCCCGTGATGCCCTCGATCTCCGAGACCATTTCGTCCACCCTGTCTTCGGGGAGAAGGGTCAGCACGACCCTGGGTTCCGGGCGTGACCGCCCAAGGACATCCATGAAACCGGCGAACAGGGGAACGCTTGAGAGAACCGTTCCCATCATGCTGGCGTTGATGGTTACCGATCCCTCAATGCCTCCCTCGAGGAAGAGCTCCATGACCCTGTCGTAGGTCTCCTCCTCCTGAAGGACCAGTATTACGAGCTTCCGCTTGTCCCGCCTGCCCTCCTCGAGCCGTGAAGTAACGGGGACCAGATGGTAAAGGAAGGCTTCCCTCATGGCGAAGGTGGTGTCGCTGCTGAGTATCTCGTGACGTGCATTGCCCTTGCCGAGAACCCTGGCTGCTCCGGCGAGTATCCTGAGGTGTTCGTCGGTGGCGTCGCCCGGACCGGCGATGGCGCAGATGATGTGAACGCTGCGCCCGTCGATGGAGTTCCAGCCCACGCCCTTCCGGCAGACGCCCAGGGCCAGGGCGAAACCGTTCATCGAGTCCATCCTGCAGTGGGGTATGGCAACCCCCCCGCCGACCCCTGTCGAACCCAGTTTCTCCCTCTCCAGCAGGCCCTGGACGATCTCGTCAACGGAAGCACCCCCGGCGGCCGGATTGACCGCCAGCAGCTCCGCCATCGCTGTTACGGCATCCCGCTTGTTCTTTGCCTCCAGGTTTGTGCTGCAGCTTCCGGGGTCCAGGATCTCCTTGAGTTTCACGATTCCTCCTAAAGGGTCGCGCCGCGGACCAGGGCGTATCTGGAGACCGGCGGCCCCGTCAGCTCATTTACGAATACCGAAAGAAGTGTGACGCTTACAATTGTCGAGCTCAGCTGCTCGTGACCGATCAGCAAAGGCGAGGACTGAACGAACAGCGCAAGACCGATGGCCACCCCAGCCTGCGGAAGCATGGCGAAGCCAAGATACTTGCGGATGAGGGGGTCACTTCCAGCCAGGCCCGCTCCCAGGCGCACCCCGAAGTACTTGCCCAGCGCCCGTGCGACAACGAAAAGAACCCCCATCAGAACAATGTTCCCCGTACCGAACGAGCTCAGGTTCAGCTCGGTACCCGCTATGGCGAAGAATGCCGCGTACATGGGAGGCGATATCTGCTCGAGCGAAGCTATCACCTTCCAGCTTCCGTGCCGGGAGTTGGCCAGGATCGCGCCGGCGGCCATCCCCGAAAGCAGGGGCGAGAGGCCGTAAGTGGTGGCCAGGGCCGTCATGATGCACAGAAGGCCAAGGCTGATGATATAGACCTCGTTCGACCTCCTGTTCCTGGCAGTGATGAGGCTGAGTATCCAGCCCGTAACGGCGCCCAGCACCAGCGAACCCGCTATCTCCCGCAGGCCGTGCATGATGGACCCGGCCAGGCCCGTGCCGCCCCCGAGCGTTCCTCCCGCGATTGCCATCGCGAGGGAGAATATCAGGACACATCCCGCGTCATCAAGGGCGACCACGCCGTAGAGGTGGTCTATGAAGGGTCCCCTGGCCTTGAGTTCCCTGACTATTGCGACGGTTGCGGCGGGAGCCGTGGCGGTGGCGATCGCCCCCAGGATGGCCGCAAGGGAGAGGTCGGCAAGCCCGGTGAGGTAAAGGGTCAGGGAGACAGCCAGGAAAGTCAGCAGCAACTGAACAGTGGTGATTATGAATACGGGTCTTCCGGTCCTTTTCAGCTTGGCGGCGCTGAACTCGCTGCCGATGACAAGCGCGATGACCGCAAGGGCTGTTTCGGTGATTATTCCCAGCTCGTCGTGAAGGTCGGACCGGACCAGGCCCAGCACCCACGGGCCAAGGAGCATCCCGGCGATGATGAACCCGGTTATCGAAGGAAGCCGCAGCGCCGCCGCGAGCCTTCCCAGAAACCAGCTTCCCACGAGAAGGATGCCTATCCCGAACACAGGATGACCGCTGACCGTGTCCCTGAAGGTCACGATCGCTGATGCAATGTTCACAGCCATTGCGGTAATATACGGTTCGGTTTCAGGAACCGGGCTGTGCGGCTTGTGCCGGTGTGGAACCCTTCATGATCGCATACCTGGAAAGTAGCGGTCCGGCAAGTTCATTCACGAACACCCCCATTAGCACGATGTTCACCATTACGGGGGGGAAGCCCGCCGCCCCGGGATTGACCGCCTGGGCCTGTATGTACAGCAGAAGGCCGATGGTTACCCCTGAATGGGGCATCATGGCAAGCCCCAGGTAGTTCCGCACGTTCCTCCCGCTTCGGGAGAGGACCGCTCCCAGCCATACTCCGCCGTACTTGCCCGCTGCCCGTGTGAGAATGTAGATGATCCCAAGCAGAAGCACCGAACCCTGACCGAACACGCTGAAATCAAGCTCGCTTCCGGCAATGGCGAAGAACACCGCGTAAAGCGGGGGCGACAGCCTGTCCAGCGAGTCAATGACATGTCTGCCCTTTCCGGGGCTGTTGGCGATCACGGCTCCCGCAGCCATTCCCGAAAGCAGGGGTGAAAGCTCGAACGATGAGGCCAGTGCCGTCATCAGACAGATGAGACCAAGACTGACGATGTAGACCGAATTCGGTCCCTCGGCCGCAGGCGTGCTTTTTCTGATGGCCGCGCCAGTTGCCAGACCAAGAAGCATCGAGCCAACCGCTTCTCTCAGGAAGAACAGGATCGATTGGGGAACCGACGAGTCCACGGGCATCAGGAAACCCCCGGAAAAGGCCGCGACAAGCGCGAACAGGAAAAGACAGCCCGCATCGTCAAGGGGAATGGCGCCGTAGAGGTGGTCAATGAAGGATCCCCTGGCCTTGAGACCCCGTGCGATTGTCACTGTGGATGTCGGAGAGGTGGACGTAGCTATGGCTCCCAGCAGCAGAGCCACCGAAAGCGGCAGAAGACCCGATGCGAACAGGGCAATGGAAACCAGCAGGAAAGTTGCACCGAGCTGCATTACGGTAATCGTCGCCATGGCACGGCGTATCCTTTTCATCCGTGCCAGGTTGAACTCGCTGCCTATCACCACTGCTATCATCGCCACCGCGATCTGGGTGACGGTTTCCATTCTCATGTAAAGGTCGCTGTGAACCATGCCAGAGACCCTGGGCCCCAGGATTATTCCGGCGATAATGAATCCGGTCACCGAAGGGACCCCGAGGCGTTCCGCCTGCCTCCCCAGAAACCAGCTTCCAGCAAGAAGGATGCCAAGACCGAAAACGGGGTGAGCGCCGACGGTGTTTCTGAACATCGCGAGGAACGACAGAAGATCGTTGAGCATGCGAGTAATATGCCTGGAGCCATCCCGTGTCACGAATGGAGTATATTGCCCGGGTTCCTGAACTGTTTTACGGAGGTTTTTGCATGACAACCGAGGAACTCGCCGCGGGTTTCCAGGAAACCGGGAAAAGGCTTCAACTCCTCAAGGAGCGTCTTTGACTATCCCGGCCTGCTGAAGTCCGAAGCATCGATCAACGGTCTCATGGCCGCGCCTGAATTCTGGGAGGATCGCAACAGCGCCCTCGAGACCATTTCAAAACTGAGGCACATACAGAACTGGACCGCCCCGCTGGGGGAGATGACCCTCAGGCTCGAAGACGGTGCCGCCGCCCTCGAGCTTCTGGAAGCCGAAAACGACAGCGGAATGCAGGCCGACGCCCAGCGGACCCTTGAGTGGCTAGAGAAGACCCTGAACAACCTGGAGTTCAGGCAGATGCTCAGCGGTCCCCACGACGGGAGCGACACCATCCTGACCATCCGAAGCGGAGCGGGCGGGGTGGACAGCCAGGACTGGGCCGAGATGCTGTTGCGCATGTACGTGTACTGGGCTGAGAAACAGGGTTTCGAAGTCGAGATCCTCAGCACCTCCGAGGGTGAGGAGGGCGGCATCAGGGAGGGTGTGGCCTCCATCAGGGGCGCCTACGCCTTCGGCTACCTGAACGCCGAGAGGGGTATTCACAGACTTGTGCGCCGCAGCCCCTTCGATCAGAACAACAGAAGGCATACCAGTTTTGCCAGCGTTCTTCCCCTGCCCGATCTTGAAGAGTCGGTAAGCGTGGAGATCGACGAAGAGGACGTGAGGACCGATGTCTTCCGGGCAAGCGGGGCCGGGGGCCAGCACGTGAACAAAACGTCCAGCGCCATAAGGCTGACGCACCTGCCGACCGGGATCGCCGTCTCCTGTCAGAACGAGAGGAGCCAGCACCGCAACAGGGAACTTGCCTGGCGCATACTCCGGGCACGGATCTTCGAACTGGAGGAGGAGAAGCGCCGCAAGGAAAGGGAGAAGCTGGAAGGGATAAAACAGGATGTTTCCTGGGGCAATCAGATCAGGAGCTACGTCCTGCACCCCTACCAGATGGTGAAGGACCACAGGACCGGCATGGAAACCTCGAATGTTGAAGGCTTCCTCGCGGGTGACATACAGGAATTCATCGAGGCGTTTCTGAGAGAGAACGGTGGGCAGTGATGACGTTGGACAGTAATCCCATAATCGCGGGAAGGCTTTCAAATCTTTCCGCCCTGAGGGCATCGGGGGTCGATCCATATCCACCCCGCACACCCGCAAGGGTACCCATCGCAGAGGTCAGGGGAATGAACCCCGAAACCGGCGTTCAGACCAGCGGCAGGATAAGGGCGCGCAGGGAGCACGGCAGGACGATCTTCATGGACATCTCCGATCCTTCGGGCAAGGTGCAGCTCTACTTCAACAGCCGCGAGCTTCCATCCGAGACCTGGGAGATCCTCGAGCACACCGACCTCGGCGACATCATCTGGGTGGCCGGTGTTCTTTTCGTGACCAGAATGGGCGAACTCACAGTGAAGGTTTCGGACATGAAGGTTCTTGTCAAGGCCGTTCGCCCGCTTCCGGTGGTGAAGGTTGACTCGGAAGGCGAGGTCCACGATGCCGTGAGCGACCCCGACCTGCTCTACAGGCACCGTTGCGTAGACCTCCTCCTGAACCCGGACAGCAGGGAGAGGCTTGTCTCGAGAAGCCGGATCATCAAGGCTTTGAGGGACCATCTCGACGAGAGCGGGTTCATCGAGGTGGAGACCCCCATCCTCCAGCAACTCTACGGGGGCGCCAACGCCGAGCCCTTCACCACGACCTACAACTTCCTCGATCAACAGTGCTTCCTCCGCATAGCCACCGAGCTCTATCTGAAAAGGCTTATGGTCGGTGGGTTTCACAGGGTGTACGAGATCGGGAAGGACTTTCGGAACGAGGGGGTGGACAGGACCCACAGCCCCGAGTTCACTCAGCTCGAACTCTACGAGGCCTGGACCGATTACGAGGGGATGATGCGCCGTTTCGAGGAGCTCGTATCGGCCGCGGCTGCAGCTCTTGGCATGGGCAGGGAGATCGGTTTCCAGGGGCTTGCCATAGACCTGGCTACCCCGTTCGCAAGGGTTCCTTTCGTGGACGCCCTGCACCACCACAGCGGCGAAGCCCTGTTCGACATGGACCATGAGGCTCTGGCGCGTTTCGCCGGGAAGCTGGGCATAACCACGCAGGGGGCGGACCGCCCCGACCTGCTGGACAAACTGTTCGACCACTTCGTGACGCCGACACTGGTGCAGCCCACGTTCGTCATCGATTACCCGGTCGAGCTCTCCCCCCTTGCGAAAGGCAAACCCGGCGACCCCAGGCTGACCGAGAGATTTGAGGCCTTCATCGCAGGCATCGAGCTTGCCAACGCTTTCAGCGAGCAGAACGACCCGCTCCTTCAGCGCCGGATCCTTCAGGAACAGGCCGCTTCAAGCGGTCACCGGCAGGGGGACGTGGATGAGGAGTTCCTCTACGCCCTTGAGGTCGGCATGCCTCCCGCTGGTGGCCTTGGCGTGGGCGTCGACCGTCTCGTGATGATCCTGACCAATGCCGGTTCCATCCGCGACACCATCCTGTTCCCCCACCTCAGAAGGGAAAAATGAACCTCTGGCTTGTCGGCGCGCTGTCGGGAAGACAGGTGGTGAGCAGGTCCCACTCGGGTTTCGTGCGTTTCGTGGGAGTGCTCTCGGTGGCGGGGATCGCCATCGGCGTGGCCGCCCTGATCATCCTCAGGTCATTCATGGACGGGTTTACCGGGGCCATCAGGCGCAGCCTCGAGGCAGTCAACCCGGCGGTCCATGTCTACGCTCCGGGAGGCGGCGCACTGGGTCCGTCCGATTACGGGCTCGTGCAGGAACTTGCCCTTTTGATACCCGGAACGACCGGGGTCGAGGCCGTACTGGAGAGGCCGGCAGTTGCTTCTGGAGCCGTGGGCACGGTGGCCGGGGTCATGGTCAGGGGCATGTCCGGGAGCGGTGAGGGGGCGGTTCTTGGGTTGCGCCTCGCCCAGTCGCTGGGGGTAACCAGTGGCGACACCGTAAGGCTGGCCTCCACGGCGGGTGTCAGCGTCAGCGGAATGGGCAGGGTCCTGGTTGACACCATCATGCCGATGGTGGTCGTCCGGGTGACGGATTTCGGCATAGACGAGTACAACAGGTCGCTGGTTTCCACATCGCTCGGAAGCGCGCGAAGCCTCTTCGGCGACGAGACCGGAATAAGCTCCATGGGAGTTGGCATTACCGCCAGCACCGACCCCGTCAGTGCTTCCATGACCCTCGATTCCCTTCTTCGGGAAAGGTATGTCGAGGGCGGCTGGCCGGCCTACATGACGGCGATACCGTTCATGTCCTTCCACTCAAATCTCTTTCAGGCCCTTGGGCTCGAAACTCTGGCCATGACCATCGTTCTGGCCCTCATCACCGTCGTGGCGCTTCTCAACCTTTCAAGCGCGCTGACCATGATCGCGCTCGAGCACAGGTGGGACACGGGCGTGCTTCGGGCCATGGGCGCCTCGCCACGGATGGTGTTCGTAACGAGCATCACGCGGGGACTCTCCATCGGAGCAGCAGGGGTCGCGGCCGGGGTCCTCGCGGCATGGGTTTCGGTTCGGTTCGTCAACGAATTCGTTCCCATCCGGCTCGATTCAAGCGTTTACTGGGTCGAAACCCTCACCGGGAGGTTCTCCACCCAGACTGCTCTGGCAGCGTCCGTGGTCACGCTGCTTGTTTGTCTGCTCGTCTCCGTCGCCCCGGCGGTTTCCGCGCTGGCGGACTCACCATCGGAGGCTCTGCGGTATGAGTGATTCCACGCCGGTCCTTTCGGGACGCGACATACACTTCACCTACGGCCGAGGCGCCGACACCCTTCACGTTCTCAGGGGGGCGTCCATCGACCTTTGCCCCGGAGGGCTCACGGCGGTGATGGGCCCAAGCGGTTCGGGGAAAAGCACGCTTCTTCATGTTCTTGGTCTTCTGGCAAGACCCAGCGGCGGCACCGTGCTCATCGACGGCCGCGATCCCTGGAAGACAAGCGAGTCGAAGCGCTCACGCATGAGGAACCAGAGCCTCGGCTTCGTCTTTCAGTTCCATCACCTGCTCGAGGAGTTCACCGTTCATGAGAACGTGGCCATGCCCTGCATGATCTCCGGCAAGTCCAGAAGCCAGTCAATGGATATCGCAGGCGTTCTTCTCCGCGAGGTGGGCATCGAGGACAGGGGGCACCACTTCCCCTCCGAGATATCCGGCGGAGAGAGGCAGCGGGCCGCCCTTGCAAGGGCGCTGGCCATGGAACCCGCGGTCGTTCTTGCCGACGAGCCCACCGGGAACCTCGACGACGAAGCTACGGGACTGGTGGAGAACCTGATGCTGGATCTGGCCCACAAAAGGGATCAGGCTTTCCTCATCGCCACCCACAGCCGGGAACTGGCCCAGAGATGCGACAGGCTGCTGATCCTGGACAGGGGCCTTCTTCGGGAGGGCTGATGCTGGTGAAACCCGGCGGGAACCTTATATTTACTCGCTGGTAAACCCGAAAAACGGGTGCCACGAAAGGGGACACATTGCGGGAGAGGTTCAGCGAAAGAGCCAGGGCCGCACTTAACGAAGCAAGGCTCGAGGCCGGCCGTTCAGGCCGTCCAAGCGTCACGTCCGAACACATACTCTACGGAATACTCACCGTTGACGGCTCAACCGCGTCTTCGGTACTGACCCGTCTCGGCGTGAACACCGCCGAACTCAGGCTCAGGGTGCAGAACCGCGTAAGGGGAGGCAGGCTGCCTGTCCCGGTCGACAGACACGAGCTGGAATGGACCGAAAGGGCGCGGCGAATCCTGCAGGAGGCGGGCAGGCTTGCCCAGAGCCTCGACTCTCCCACCGTTGGCACTGAGCATCTGCTGCTCGCCGTAACAACGGTGGAAACTACCGTTGCGGGAGAGATCCTCTGGGAAGCCGGGGTAACCTACGAGAAGGCCGATCGTGTGGTCAGGTCGCTTCCGGGCGGTGCAAAAGGCGAGAATCCTCAGGAGAAGCCCGTTTCTGCGATGGAATACTTTTGCCGTGACCTGACCGCGATGGCCAGAAAGGGTCTTCTCGACCCCGTGATCGGCCGGGATCAGGAGATAAACAGGCTTGTCAGGGTTCTCTGCAGAAGGAAGAAGTCCAACCCCGTACTGATAGGCGAACCCGGCGTCGGCAAGACCGCCATCGTCGAGGGCCTTGCCAGGCGGGTCATCGAGGCCACGGTTCCCATGATGCTGCACGGCAAGAGGATCCTCGCGCTGGACATGGCTGGGGTCATCGCCGGCACCAAGTACCGCGGGCAATTCGAGGAGAGGCTGAAGGTCCTTCTCAAGGAGATACTCGAGTCGGGCAACGTGATCCTGTTCATCGACGAGATCCACACCATCGTTGGAGCCGGCGGAGCCGAGGGCGCAATGGACGCGGCAAACCTTCTGAAGCCCTCACTGGCCAGGGGGGAGATACAGTGCATTGGCGCCACCACGCTCGATGAGTACCGAAGACGCATCGAGAAGGACGGCGCCCTCGAGAGGCGTTTTCAACCCATACCGGTTGATCCCCCCAGCGTTGACCTCACTGTGCGGATCCTCGAGGGTCTCGAACCCAGGTACGCGAGGCACCACAATTCCGTCTTCACCCCCGAAGCAGTCAGGAGCTGCGCGGTTCTGGCGGACCGCTACATCAGCGGCCGCTTTCTGCCGGACAAGGCCATCGACGTCCTCGACGAAAGCGGGGCGCGCGCCAACTCCGACAGCTCCAGGTCACCCGAGAGCCTTCTTGCCATGCACAGGGCCCTGTCCCTGCTCGAGGCGCAACTCGAGACCGAGGTTGAGAAACGCAATCTAATCCAGGTCAACAATTTGAAGGGCGAGATACAACGCCTCTCCGAAAGCATTGAAACCGACAGAAAACAGTGGATCGAAAACCTCACTCCCGTTACCATCACACCTGACGACGTAGCGGCGGTCGTTTCTTCCATGACCGGCATCCCCATCAGCAGAATGGGCGAGAACGATCTCGCAAGGCTCGCCGATCTCGAACGGCGGCTTTCATCGAGGATTGTGGGTCAGGAACCCGCGATGGGCGTCATAGCCAGAGCGATCCGGAGGAGCCAGGTCGGGCTCCGCCCGCCTGACCGGCCCGCGGGCTGCTTCCTTTTCCTCGGGCCCTCGGGGGTCGGCAAGACGGCAACCGCCGCCGCCCTCGCTGAACTGATCTTCGGCGACAGCCTATCCCTGATACGAATGGACATGAGCGAATACCAGGAGAGCTTTTCGGGCTCCAGGCTCGTGGGCGCCCCTCCCGGCTACGTCGGTTACGATGACGGCGGGCAGCTCACCGAGAAGGTGCGCAGGCGCCCTTATTCTGTGGTCCTTCTCGACGAGATCGAGAAAGCCCACACCGACCTGTTCAACATGCTGCTGCAGGTGATGGACTACGGAACAATGACCGACAACATCGGGCGCCGGATCGATTTCAGGAACACCATAATCATCATGACCGGCAACGTTAAGGGTTCATCCTCTCCCCGGGTCGGGTTCTCACCCTCCGGTACGCCCGAGCTTTCCTCGGTGGAGGACGCGAAACGCATCTTCCCGCCCGAGTTCATCAACAGACTGGACGAAGTTGTGGTGTTCAACCACCTCGAGTTGTCCGACGTGCGGGCAATCGTCGACCTTCAGCTAAGCGGCGTAAGGTCGAGGCTTTCGGCACTGAGGGTCTCCATCACGGTTGACGAGTCCGCGACGGACTTCCTCGCCCGGAGGGGCTGCAGCCCCGACGCCGGCGTAAGGCACCTCCAGCGCACGATACAGCAGTATCTCGAAGACCCCCTCACCGATGCCCTGGTTCGGGGCGACATCTTCCCCGGCGCGTTTGTCACGGTTTCCTGTGGTGGCGAGGCCCTTGTCCTTCGCACCGAGGAAGCACGAATTCCGGAAGGCGTAAAGAGTTGAAACACCTGCTTCCTGTCATTCTTGTGGCCGTGCTCTCCTCCAGGGCCGCGGTAGTGGAACGGATCGAGATCGAGGGCAACAGCTACGTCAGCGATTCCCTCATCGTAAGGGCCCTCGGTTTAAGGATGGGCGACGAGCTTAACCCTGTGGTCATCGCCACGGGCATCAGGTCCCTCTACGACCTGGAGTACTTCCAGGAGGTGTCGGTGTACTCCGACAGCATCTCCCCCGAAACGGTGGGTGTGCTTGTTCATATTCTCGAGAACCCCATCGTCGGGGCGGTGATCTTCGAGAATCCGGGCGAACTTGACGAGAACAAGGCTCGTGACAGCCTGATGATCTTTCCGGGACAGACCCTCTCCATGGCAAGGGTGGCGGCCGCCGAGGCCATCATAAGGCGGCTGTACATGGAGAAGAACAGGCATATGGCAACGGTCGAGGCCCGCTGGGGCGAACCCGATTCCCAGGGCAGGCGCGACATCATATTCGCCTGCGAGGGCGGACCAGACATCAGGGTGGGAGAGATAGTCTTCAATGGCAACCTGGCCTTCACCGACCGCGAACTCAGGGGAAAGATGAAGACCCGCCAGGACAGTTTCTGGAGAAGCGGCAAGCTCAAGGAGGACGAGTTCGCCCAGGACGCCGGCAGGATCGAGGACCACTATCACCAAAGCGGATACCCGGATGCCCGTGTACTGGGCAGCTCGCGCGAGATCATGGAGGACGGCCGCCATCTCAGGATAACGATCGAGGTTTTCGAGGGCGCCTTCAGGACGTTCGGCCAGGTGAGTTATTCGGGTGGAGCCTCGGTTCCCGATTCACTTCTTCGCAGGGCAAACAGGATGACCGCCGGGGAGCGCTACGATGTCAGGGACCTCCAGAAAACCCTCGAGAACGTCTACACGCTCTACCAGGACAAGGGCTACTTCTACGCCGTCGTGGAACCTTCGGTAACACCCGGAGCAGGCGACGCCCTTGACATCTCGTTCGTCATCACCGAGGGCGAGAGGGCTCACATCCGCAGGATCGACATCACCGGCAATACAAGAACGGTGGACAATGTCATCAGACGGGAACTCACGGTGTATCCCGGCGACCTTTTCCAGCGTACCGCACTCATGCGAAGCATGAGGAACATCTACTACCTCAACTACTTCAACGATGTCATCCCCGATTTCCGCCCCGTTCCAGAGTCGCAGGATGTCGACCTTGTCATGCAGGTCGACGAGAAGACCACCGGCAGGGCCGGTCTGGGGGCCGGATACAGCGGTTCCGACGGCATGAGCGGTTACGTGGAGTACGGCGAGGAGAACTTCCGGGGCAGGGGCCAGAGCATCAGCGCCGCCTACCAGTTCTCCAAGACCACCCAGAACGTTCAGCTCGGTTTCACCGAGCCATGGTTCATGGACACTCCCCTTACCCTTGGGGCACAGCTCTACCGTACCGCCAGCAACTACTCCGAGTACGACAGGCTCAAGACCGGCGGATCTATCCTTGTTGGAAGACCGATACCCGGCCTTGACTACGTTCGGGCCTCGGTGCGTTATTCGCTCGAAAAAGTCGATGTTTACAACATAACTTCCGATTCTACGAGCTATTACTACGACCTCCGCGAAACGGACTGGCCCCGCTGGGAGAGTTCGGTGCGTTACTCGCTCTCACGCGACAGCCGGGACAGACAGAACTTTCCCGGTGAAGGCTCGTTGAACAGCCTGACCATGCAGTACGCCGGAGGCCCTTTGGGCGGTGACATCGGGTATCAGAAGTACCTGCTCGATTCCCAGTGGTTCGTGCCTCTCTGGTGGAGGTTCTTCCTTACCCTCAGAGCAAGGGCTGGATACGTCGCGGGTTTCGGCGGCGAGGACCCGCCGGCCTGGGAGTACTTCCAGCTCGGCGGGACCGGTTTCTACGGGGTGAGGGGGTACGGCGAGAAAACGATCGCGGCGACCGAGGGCTACGAAACGGTGGGGGGAAGAAGCATGCTCATCCTCACCGCCGAGTACAGGTTCAGAATAATCGACCAGCTTCAGCTTGCTTTGTTCACCGATGCCGGCAACACTTGGAACCGCTGGGCCACCATCGACATGAACGACCTGAACCGGGGTGCGGGAATGGGAGTCAGGGTCGAAGTGCCAATGCTGGGGATACTGGGTCTTGATTACGCGTACGGGTTCGACGGCCCGAATAGGGGATGGGAACCTCATTTCCAAATAGGTACGAGTTTCTGATCGGGAGGTCGTTTTGAGAATCGTCTTTGTCATTGTCGCGCTGTTCTCCTCGGCGGTGTTCGCCGAGACAATGGCTGTTGTGGATTCCGCCAGGATCTTCGGCACCCTGGGTTCCGTCAGGGATGCCCGGGAACT
>Ga0351944_1027_pt1 | contig 17591 bp, 16 predicted proteins | sample BONcelT113001F13_FD_205820 | JGI IMG/M metagenome (GOLD analysis project Ga0351944, IMG submission 205820) | Enriched cells from coal bed in the Powder River Basin, Montana, United States - BONCAT cells T11 rep3 HSBNCT.T11.300.1.F13 ... | reverse complement strand
GAGCGACTCCGGCGCATCGACGAGGTCTTGGAGCTCGTCGAGCTCTCGGGCAGGCAGCGGGATTTGGTGCGGACCTTCTCCGGCGGCATGAAGCGCCGCCTGGAGATAGCGCGCGGCCTGCTGCACCGGCCACGCGTGCTCTTTTTGGACGAGCCCACGCTCGGGCTCGACCCGCAGACGCGCCACCACATCTGGGATTACATTAACCAGCTCCGGCTCAACGAGGGGCTGACCATCTTTTTGACCACGCACTACATGGATGAAGCGGAGCACGGCGCGCGCGTCGCCATCATCGACCATGGTGAGCTCATCGCCATGGACACCCCGGCGAAGCTCAAGGAAGAGGTGGGCGGTGACGTTATCACGCTCGCGACCGGGGACAACCGGCGGGCGGCGGCCGAGATCAAGGATAAGTTCGGCATGGAGCCAAAAGAGGTCAACGGTGAGCTCTCGCTGCAGGTCGAAGCGGGCGAGCATTTCATGCCAACGCTCATCAAGGGCCTTGAATCGAAGGTCGTCTCGGTCTCGCTCCGCAAACCGACGCTCGAAGACGTCTTTCTCAACCTTACCGGGCGGAAGATCCGCGAGGAGAAGCTGGAGGGCATGGACCAGGTTCGCTCACGGGTACGCTCCAAAAGGAGGCAGACGCGATGAAAGGGGCGCTTATCGGTATTTACACGCTGTGGCTCCGCGATATCACGCGCTTTGTTCGTGATAAGCCCAGAATCATAAGCTCGAGCGTTCAACCCCTGCTCTGGCTCTTCGTGCTGGGGTTGGGGCTTTCAACCGCGTTTGTGCGCGGCGGCGACGCCGACTACATGCGCTTTATCTACCCGGGCATCATCTCGATGTCGGTCCTGTTCACGTCGATATTCTCGGCGGTTTCGATTATTTGGGACCGCGAATTCGGGTTTTTAAAAGAAGTGCTCGTGGCACCTATCCCGCGCTGGTCGGTGGTGATAGGCCGCGCGCTCGGCGGCAGCACGGTGGCGGTGATGCAGGGGACGATAATCCTCATCTTCGCGCCTGCAGTGGGAGTGAGCTTTACCGCCGGGCAGCTGGTACTCGCGTTTCTCATCATGTTTATGATCGCGTTTTCGATGACCTCGTTCGGCATACTGATCGCGGCGCGTATGCACACCCACGAGGGATTTCAGGTGGTCGTCAATTTCGTCCTGCTGCCGATGTTCTTTTTGTCCGGGGCGATGTTCCCGGTCAACCAGGGGCTTCCGGGCTGGATGCACATGCTAGTGCGCGTCGACCCCTTAAGCTACGGTGTCGACGCGTTGCGCCAGACGCTCGTGGGGATAGAGGTGTATTCGATCTGGCTCGATTTCCTAGTCGTCATGTCCTTTGGTGTCGCCGCGCTCACGCTGGCGGTCTGGTATTTTGAACGGCATGAGTAAGACACGGGAGATCCGGTCGGGCCACCGCGTGAGCGCGGCGTAACGCTACCCGTTGACGGGAGCGGGGCACAGGACTATCATTCTTCTAGTAATTCTAAAGAACCGGGCCGTTGTATGATGGGCGCATGAGGAACGAGCGCTCGCCGGGCGGCCCGTAGGGCGGAGGCCGGGTATGTATATCGTAATCAGCGGTTGCGGGCGGGTTGGCGCCCAGCTGGCGACCATGTTATCCGAGGATGGCCACAATGTCGTCGTAATCGACTCCGACGGCACCTCATTTCGCCGCCTCGGCGCGAGCTTCAATGGCTTGACCGTGGTCGGAAACGGCTTTGACGAGCGGGTGCTGGAGAAAGCCGGCATCCAAGACGCCGATATCTTCGTCGCTGTTACCAACCTCGACAATACCAATATCATGGCGGGACAGGTCGCCAAGAAGCTCTACAACGTCCAAAAAGTTATCTCGCGGGTCTACTACCCCGACCGGGAGAAGACCTACCATAAACTGGGTCTGGAGACGGTCTGCGGCACGACCCTGGTCGCGCGCAGAATTCGCGACTTTATCCTCGGGCGCGAATATGTGGCCGAGGTCAGCCTCGACTACAGCACGCAGATGGCAGAGATCAAGGCGTCACCGACGCTTGCAGGCAAGAGAGTGCGCGACGTCGAAATAAAAAACGAGTTTAAGCCGGTCGTCATTATACGGGATGAGAAGAGCATGATCGTCGATGACGACACCAGGATTTTAGCGGACGACATGATTATCGCGGCGATCAGCGCGAGCGCGGTAGCGAAAGTCATGCGCTACTACGGTGTCGAGGTGCGTACGACGACGACCGCCGGGATCTCCTGCCCAATCTAATATAAGAAGGTAGAACGCATGTATGTAATCATTGGCGGGGGCGGCAAGGTAGGCTCCGGGCTCGCCCGCAAGCTCGGCAAGAAAGGCCATGCGGTGGTCGTTCTGGAAAAGAACCGTGAAAAATGCGCCCGCATCGCCGAAGACAACGAAGATATCCTGGTCATCAACGGGGACGCCTGCGATGTGCGCTATCTCGATGAGGCCGGTGCGGAGCGTGCCGATGTGCTGGCGGCGGTCACCGGCGACGACGACGACAACCTGGTCATGTGCCAGCTGGGGTCGGAGGGTTTCGGCATCCCGAAGACGGTCGCCAGGGTAAACGACCCGAGAAACGAGCGGATTTTTCACGCGCTAGGCATCAACGCGCTGTCGAGTACGACCATCATAACCAGGCTCATCGAAGAAGAGGCCACCATCGGAGATATCATCACCCTACAGGCGCTCAAGAAGGGAAACCTCGTCCTTGTGGAGATGGACTTGCCGGGCGATACTCCGATCGACGGTAAGAAGGTCATGGATATCAAGTTTCCAAAAGAGATCGTCCTGGTCTCCATTATCCGCGGCGACGAGGTCGTCATCCCACGGGGCAACACGACGATTATGGCGGGCGACGCCGTTATCGCGGTGACTTCGCCCGACAGAGAGCAGGTTCTCAGAGATATCTTGACCGGGAAGAGGTAGGCGAGTGGCCGATAAAAAAGCTATCAGCAAACAGGTTCTGGAGTTCGCGGCCGGCATGGCGACCGAGCTGCTCTATACCGTGTTTCTCATTGCGGCCGCGCTCGTAATAAGCGCACTTGTCACGAGGTGGTTGTAGGTGCTCTTCCGGCCAAGGCTTATCGACCTTAAAATAATCGGCTTTTACACCGGAAAACTCGTCATCGGCGTGGGTTTTTTAATGCTCATCCCCATGGTCGTCTCGCTTGTCAATCGAGAGTGGGGCCCGGTGCTCGATTTCTTGATCGGGGCGAGCATCGCAATTGCGGCCGGCCATCTCTCCTCTATTTGGCTGCGAACCGGTAAAGAGATGGGTTGGATACATGGCATCATGGTGGTGCCGATGGCCTGGCTGGCGGCGATGTTCTTCGGGGCGGTGCCGCATTACCTCGGTGGTCATTTCGCCTCCTTTCTCGACGCGATGTTCGACACGATGAGCGGGTTTACCACGACAGGGTTGACGCTCATCCGCGACCTCGACCACCTCTCATACGGGCATAATTTCTGGCGCCACCTGACCATATTTATCGGCGGCCAGGGTATCGTTATCGTCATGCTCACACTTATGGCCGGCGGCGCATCAAGCGTCTGGGCGCTCTCGGTGGGCGAAGCCCGCGAGGAGAAGATACTTCCCAACCTCATCCATACGGCGCGCTTTATCCGCCGGTTCAGCCTCATCTACTTCATCGCGGGCACGGCTGCGCTCTGGCTCGGCGCGGTACAAATAGGCATCTCCCCGCTGCGAGCGCTCTTTCACGCGCCAAACGTCTTCATGGCGGCTTTCGATACGGGCGGCTTTACGCCGCAGTCGCAGAGCATCGTCTACTATCACAGCCCGCTGTTCGAGTTTTTAACGCTCCCGCTGATGCTGGCCGGCGCCATTAATTTCGGTCTGTACTACGCGCTCTTCTCTGGGAATCGGCGTGAACTCTTTAAAAACTCCGAACTCAAGACCATGACCGCGACCATCTTTGTGTCGTTTACGATAACCGCTGCGGCCATCGCCGCCGCCGGGGTATTCGGTGATACGGCATCGCTCTTTCGCAGGGGATTTTACCAGCTGATTTCAGCCTATACGAGCACCGGCTTCACAACGGTGTATAGTTTCCACATCCCTGATATCTGGGGCGCGCTCGGTCTCTTGACCATCATGGTCACAATGGGTCTTGGCGCGAGCATCGGCTCGACCGCGGGGGGCATCAAGGCATACCGGCTAATGATCATTCTCAAGGCGTTCGTGCTCGAGATACGGCGGGTGATACTGCCGCCCTCGGCAGTGACCGTGGCCAAATATCATCATCTGAAAAAAAATCTGCTCACAGAGAAGCTGGTCTTGGGCGCCTTTCTGATAGGAATCGCGTACATCGCGTCTTATCTGGCCGGCGCGGTTATTGCCGCTTCTATGGGATATTCACTTGTCGACGCGCTCTTTCAGTCGGTCTCGGCGGGGGGCAACATCGGCCTCTCGTCAAGAATACCCCTGCTTGATATTCCAAGCGCGCTTAAGATAACGTATATCACTCAAATGTGGATGGGCCGTCTCGAGTTTGTCTCGATCTTGGCCCTGATAGGATTTGCCATATCGGCGGTGAGAGGAAAATGATACGTAAAGTAGGCCCGCTTTGGCTCGCAGTTTTTATAGTAATGTTTTTCGTATCGCCCGTGCTTGCGGCGGTATCGAGCACCGAGCTCATCGAGAACCCGCAAGCCTATGATGGCACGAGCATCCAGTTTCAGGGGGAGGCTATCGGTGATGTGATGGAGCGGGGCGCGTTCGGCTGGGTCAACCTCCACGATGGCAGCGATGCGATCGGCATCTGGGCGCCGGCCGCTGAACTCCGCAAGATACAGCGTGCGGGGGATTACAACCATATCGGGGACACGGTCCTGGTCGAAGGCGTGTTTCGCCTGGCGTGCCCGGAGCACAGCGGCGAGTTCGACATCCACGCCGAATCGCTCACCATCGTCGAGAGGGGTCATCGCGTGGTGCGCCCGATTGACACGGGCAAGGTCGTCGCGGCCATCGTCCTCGTACCGATCGCGGCCGCGCTCTTTTTCGCCGAGCGCTATCGCAGGCGGCACCTCTTTGGCGGTTCTTAACACTTTCGATCTTATCGTGTATAATTTATTCGCGACATATAATCGCGTGCGGGCATAGCTCAGTTGGTAGAGCATCAGCTTCCCAAGCTGAGGGTCGCGAGTTCGAGTCTCGTTGCCCGCTCAAAGATATAGCAGGTTGGAGAGGGCGTCAGGGATGGCGCCTTCTTTGTTTTTGTTAATATATGGGATTTTGGCCACAATTTGGCCACAAATGTTTTTCTTCGGCCTCATAAGTCCCATAAAAACTACGCACAATCGTTCCCCTCCTCAGAAACCGGTAATAGCGGTAAGATAGGTAAGGCACCACCCTCTAGCTGCACCGTTGCACTGAGGATTCATTACCGGTGGGGATGAGAGTGGTAAGCAAAATGGTAAGGGGTATGTTTAATATAGTCTTACCGGTTTCATTACTGATACGAAGGATTTGTGGTGCCTATTCCGCTGATTCCGTCCAGCAAAACGCAAGATGCTTAAAAGTGGACGCAACACTCCGAAACGGTGGTCGGCTTACTCCGGCAGACTGGACGGAATGGAGCGGTATTGTGGTCGGAATGAAGCGAAATTTACAATATCCTACGATTAGTATTTTAACTATTGGTTATTGAGAATAGAATCAGCAGCCTGACGTTCCAACAATTGGGCCTCCTCTAATATATCAGCTGCTTTATCTAACCTTGTGAGGTCTTCGCTGTCTATTGCAGATTTTGCCTGCTTGCCAGCCTGCAGCAGCTTTTGCAGGTACTGCCCGTATAACTCATGGCCGTGCTTGTATTCTGGTGGAGGTTTAAGCTGTGAGTGCGCTTCAATGGCCTCATGTATCTTGGCTATGCCTCGGTTTGCACTATCAGCAGCAAGCTTATATGTTTCGTTAAGACTCTCTCGCATAGCTTGACGGTAGTGATTAATACCATCTCTCCACTTTGGTTCAACTTCTAGGTCAAACGAAGCAAAGTAATCAGCTTTTGACATGTAGGGGGGTCTAGTAGTCGTCGTAGTCGGAGGTTCAGTAGTTGTTGTCGTTGGTGAAAACTCGGTCGTTGCAGTGGTAGGAGGTGCGGCCTCTTCCTGGTCCTCAGCATCCGTAGTCGATTGCACTATGACGTCTTCTTTATATTGCTGTTTATCTGAACTAGGCACATATGCAATAATAAATAGTCCTATGACAGCCCAGAATATAGCAACTGTAATACTGGCAAGCCCAACCATACTCTTGCTGTTGCTTGACTGATTGCTATACCATGCCTTTATTCTGCTAGAGTAGATATAAAGCATCGCAAGTATGCCAAGTGTGGCAGTGAGATAGATGATGAAAAAGAAGAATGTCCTACTCAAGATAAGAAGAAGAAACGCTACAATAATAGCGCCAAGCTTATACCTGTGTTTTTCCTCTGGTGTCCACCCCTCGAACCACTTTGAAATTTGACGCTGCAATGTTTGAAAGTTCTCTTGTTCAGGTGTTGAGGGCACCTTTTTATTTTCATCATTCATAGTACACCCTTAGTAGTAGGCGGCCTACTCAGTAATTTCTACAATAATTATCTAATTCCTGCTTTTTTATGCTTCTAATTATAGCGAAGGTGGAGCAACAGATGCGAAGGCGAGAAGCTTTTTAAAAATATCCACCAGCGTGGCAAAAAATTTCTAACCCTATCCTCCCAAACCGGTAAGACTGGTAAGACCGGTAAGAAGCACCCATTTACCAGCAAGTTTATTCTTATATTCCTTACCGGTAGTGGTTGAAAGTGGTAAGAAAAGTGGTAAGGCGGTGCGGTTGAGAGAGAACATTTGCATGTAATGATAAGCCCTCAACTTTCACATAGCACCTTCTCTTTTGCATCCCAACATCCCTACTACTATATATACGGGACACAGGGACGCTTTCATTTGTCCGTAACGCCTATAAGCAGCCTTACTCTTAATATTATACCGCCAGCTAGTACTTTAGTGCAGTTGCCAGTACCTTAACCAATAGGATATAATACCGCCAAAGGCTACTATGCCCGTAGCTAACAGTAAAGACCAATTGGGAAGCGATGAAGGCATATCATTATATGGTCACTTAGGTGTGCTGGAGCAAGTAGTGAACCCGACCCTTGTCAATTGTGGTCGGGGTTTTTGTTTTGGGTTGGAATATTTCAACGGTAGCATGGTTGTTTACTTTAACTCCAAGTTATATGGCAAGCTTTTATGCTTAGACCGAGGGAGGATACTAATGAGCGCTAAATTTAACAAAAGAAGCTCCGCTGTGTATATGGTTAAAATAATAGTAGTTGTAATACTAGTTTTTTCTCTGATCCTGAGCCCATATGGTTCTTTGTTTTCTGAGCCAAGAAGAGCTGAGGCCTCAACCCAGTCAGTGACCCAAATTACTACGGGGCCGTATTCACAAAATCAGCCAGCTATTTATGGCAACCGTATTGTATACGCAGATCATAGAGAAGCATCTCGTATTTATATGTATGACTTGACAACGCAGCAAGAAACACAAATAACATTTAGCCCAGGGTCGCAAGGCTATCCAAGGATTTATGAAGACAAGATTGTTTACATGAATAATCAAGACGAAGTGACAAGCATCTGGTTATACGATATTTCAACGAATGAGCACACATGTTTAGCCACCAACAACGTATTCTTCCCAAAAATTTATGGGGATAAGATTGCCTACTTAGCAACTGGACCAACTTGGTTTGATAACATGCGAATTCTTGTGTATGACCTTGAAACTGGGGAAACGGAGCAAGCGGCATTTATTAATTATCAAGAACAACACCCAACCTTTAATATATGGGAGGATATTGTAGTCTGGGATGAAAATCGGGATGGCCAATGGAGCATCTATTGGTGCAACCTTACAGAAAAAGTTGAGAAAAAAATAGATACAAGCGGGCTGCCCCCGAAGTTTCGATATCTGCAATTTTACCAGGTTGACCACAGGCCAGATATTGACGATGGCAAAGTTGTTTGGGAACGTCAAGTGCGTGGATGGAATTATCAAAGTGTGTTGCCAGCTGGTTGGATATCGGATATCTACATGTACGATCTTCAAACAGGGCGCATTACACAAATTACTGATGAGGGGCCTAATATACTACTTTCATTTCACCCCGGCGGTCCGTCTAGGCCCCGCATATTTGGAGACAAAATTATTCATCATGATTATGGTTACGGACAATGGAGTGCCTACAGCTTATCAAAAAATGTCACAATAAAGAATGCGGCCTATACGAGCGAATGGGGGGATGCGGCGATCTTTGGCGATAAGGTGGTTTATGAGCGGCGTGTTTACGAGGGACCTATGAGAAGCCGTCTGGACATCTATATGACCGATCTCTCAGCTCTTAACTGGGATGATTTTACGTATACTCATATGTGGTCAGTTCAATCAACCTTAGACCGAGCTCTTGGAATATTTAGCGAAAAGAGTTCAAGCGTTGGCATAGGCAAGAACAAAGCAGAAAGCACCTTGCTTGAGTTCACACAGCAACAAAAAAGGGGATTGAGTTTTGGTCTTGATGTTGGCTTTGGCATTAATCCAATGCTAAATGCAAAAGTATACGAAATCAAAGGTGAAGCTGGCGTAGTTAACTTAGAAGGGGAAAAGTATAGCTATCCTAACTTGGCTGACAAGGAACAGCAGAGGGCTCTTGCTGCATTAAGTTTCGTTAAGCTTGCAAATGCAGCAGATATTACTAGCCCATGGATTCTGGACTTAATCGGAGCCCTTAAGCCAGAACCAAACCTTTTAATTGGTGATGGCTATTCCAAATATAGGACTGAATCTATGTCTGGGGCTGGATTCTCTGCTGAAGCCGGTAGCAGGCTCAAAGCCGATGTTCGCATCGGGTTTAATGATATGTCATTTTCCGAAGCAATTATGGGCCTGCCGGAAGTGGCTTCGACCATAGTAAATATTAACCAGGTTTTCTCAAGGCATGAGTACCCGCAGCAACGTGAATACTCCTACAAGGGGATGCTAAGCTCAAATTATTTAAATGAAGACACTATAAAAAGAGTGCTTGGAGCTGCGCCCGATAATAGCGATATATCTACAAGCTTATTGGCGCTGTGCTCTGTGCTAGGTTTTAATGGGTATAATAACTTCGAGCAAGAGATAGTCTACAAAGAAGGCTCAACGACTGCAGATAGGATTGTCTTTCGGTTCTATATTAGTCCGCATGACTACGTTGAGTTCACTATAAGAGGCTCTAAGGACCTCGAAAAAATTAAGCAAGAATCCGAATATTTTACAAGCGTGATTTCGGTGGCAAAAAACTTACATGACAAAGGGAGAGCGGCATTGCTGCTTTATGCCGTACCAGTTGAGTTCGGCAAGCTTCTAGCCAAAGCGGAAGCCGCAGGCATCACTATCGAAAGGCGTGAATACTCAACAATTACTCGGACTGATGTTTCGCGAGAGCTAGGAATTGATTTTAGTGCCGGTTTGCGTATTGCCCTCAAATCAGGCATCAGTTTTTATGAAAGGGTAAAGTATCTATCTGCAATCGGAATTCAAGGCGAGCATATCACGCGCTATGGAGACCCTGTCATTTCGCTGGAGAAGAGCTTAAGTAGTCTGTGGGCTGAGATATTTGGCGACCTTTGGGATTATCTAGAAGGCGTTATTTCGGTGATTGAAAGAACAATTGATACTGCTGAATGGTTTATTGAAACTTCTCACACATCGCTTTTTGGCTCAGCGATGTCGGTTAGCGAACCCATAGAGATATCACTTGCTACTATTAATGAACAAAGCGATTCTATTGACATATTAGGGTCTTCATTATTTGCCGCAAAATCAATAGCTGTGCTAGAGCCAGCGGCTAAGAAAATCTACCGGGGCCTTACCATGGTTGGTGGCACAACGCTTATCCAACCTATAGATTATCGGCTGAATATCCCGGCTACTCTTACTCTTGCCTATACCGACGCTCAAGCTGAAGGTCTAGATAAAAATTCTTTTGCCATCTTCAGGTATGATGAAGAGCACAACCGCTGGCAGAAGATGACCTCAGTTACCGACCCAGGGAACAACAAGGTTTCAGCCCAGATAATCGTTCTTGGCACCTATACGATAGGGGTAGACCAAAGCCCACCAGTTATAACGATTATCACTCCAGAAGATAAAAGCCATATCAATACAACAGCACTTAACATTGAGGTAAAAATAGAGGACTTGGCAACAGGGCTTGATGCTGACACCGTCTCAATAAAGCTAGATGGCCAAGATATATATTACAGCTTTAATCAAAGCTCAATTGCTTATACTGCGGTAAGTGGTCTTGCTGATGGCAGCTACAGTATTGAGGTTGTGGCCTCTGACTTATTGGGCCAGCAGGCAAGCGCAGAAGCAACTTTTGTTGTTGATACAGTAGCACCATCTGTCCCAACTAGGCCAACTTTAGCAAAAGTTGACTCAAAAGTGCTTTTATCTTGGGGGCCGTCAGCATCATCTGATGTTAGCCACTATAATATCTACCGAAACGTTGTCGCTGGCGGCGATACAATTCTTTATGGCTTTAGCCAAACGACCTCGTTTGAAGATATCTCTTTTTCAGATACCGATATCACCTACGAGGTAGCAGCAGTAGACGGAGCAGGAAATGAAAGTAGCCGCATTAGGGTCGAATCGACCGATGATACCACCCCACCAACAACTACTATTACGCTATCAGGCGCTCAGGGCAATAACAATTGGTACACTTCTGATGTTACAGTAACGCTTGAAGCAGCTGACAATGAGGGCGGCGTGGGTGTAAATAAAACAGAGTATAGCTTTAACGGCACTGATTGGAACACTTACTCAGCTGCATTTAAAGTTACAAGTGAAGGAACAACCACGCTTTACTATCGCTCAGTTGACAATGCGGACAATGTTGAAGATATCAGGCAAGAGCAAATCAAAATAGATAAGACGCTGCCCTCTATAATTATTGGAGAACCCCAAGATAAAAGGGAATACCTCTTAAACCAACTCTTATTTGCAAATTGGCTGACCTCAGACTCGCTCTCAGGTATTTTCTCCGAAGCTGGAACTGCTGCTAAGGGGCTGCCAATAGATACCCGTTCCGTTGGCACAAAAACCTTCACCGTTGAGGCAACAGACAACGCCGGAAACAGGGCAACAAAAACTCATACCTACTTTGTGCACTATGACTACAGCGGCATCCTTCAGCCCATAAACACCGACAGAAGCAGTCTTTTTAAAGCTGGAAGCACAATTCCGGTTAAGTTCCAGCTACAAGATGCCAATGGCACCTACGTGAGCGATGCGGTGGCAAACATTGGTCTTGTCTATGAAGGCTCAGGTATCACAGGAGCTACAGAGGAGATATATATAACTACTGTTGCCTCCTCTGGCACACAGTTTAGATATGATGCCACATCCAACCAATATATCTACAACTTAAGCACTAAGGGCATGGCAACTGGCGCCTGGAGAATTGAGATATCCCTAGATGATGGCACCACAAAGAAGGCGTGGATATCTTTGAAGTAAAAGCTTTTTGGTAAGATATTAAGGCCCGGTGTAGCAGCCGGGCTTTTTATTTGTCGCATCTCTTTGCCTCTATGCCCCGATACGCCATAAGCGCCCGCTTCTCATTCTTGGTCAGCTGAGGTAGACTACGCCTGACGTACGCAAGGTCGCTATCTATGTGCTTACCAATAGTGAGTATATCCTCAAAACTTCTGCCCGTTATCCGTCCGGTAAAGCCGCCCCAACGCAGTGCCATAGAGTCCTCCTTTGCGGGAAAGTATACACGAACAAACGTTTGTAGGAAAGGTAAAGCATACGGCTGAAGACGGGTAGGCGAATAAGTGATAATATTAATCAGGTGCTTACCGTGGAAGTTAATATACCAGATTACAACTTTCAGTTTAGATTCTATATTGAACAGGGACGGTTTATCGCCCACAAAAATCCTCAACTCTGGAAACCGTTAAAAGATGGACGGCTTATGTGCCTGCGCTCTTTTGATGGGGAAACCCCATTGCTAGATTGCCGGGAGATAGTTTTGGCTGGTGCAGATAGTCCTACTCCAGAAAAGGCATTCGAGTTTGGCAAGGAAGCGATGGTCGCACTGATAGTTGGGAGTACGCGTCTTGGCGTAGGCATAGATCTAAAAGATAATAACCTCCCCAGGTTAAATGACGCCGAGATGAGGAATGTTGGCTATAGCTTGGATGTTGAAGAAATAAAGAATGAAAAAACGGCGGCACAGCTTCGCGAAAACGGGATTACTGAAGGCACTATCCATTATGTTTTCGATAACGGCGAAATAACTGTCTTCGATAGAAACAAAGAGACCCTGATTGTCAAAAGCAAGATCTATGATACAGACCATAAGCGAACTGGTTTCGCTGTCTCAACTTGCACAGCAGAAATGTTGCTAGACGAGGTCATTGCTGCCTACGATTTAAATGTTAGCCTTACCGATAAGCAAAGGTTAGCGTTTGACCTCTATCATGCCTCACAATTTGAGTCCCTATCTAAAGTCCGTTTCTTAACTCTTATGATTGCTGTCGAAAGCCTCTTAGAATACGAATGTCAGCCAGCAGAGGTAGTAAAGCACGTAATCTTCCTAATCAACACAACTAACAGTTCTAGTCTAAGAAAAGAGCAAAAGGATAGCTTAATTAATAGGTTAGAGTGGTTAGTTCAAGAGTCTATTGCCAAAACAGGTAGAAAACTTGCTAAAAACCGCCTTTATCTTCGGAAATACGACAATAAAAAGGCAACAGACTTCTTCGATAGTTGCTATAAGATTCGCAGCCAAATTGTGCACAATGGAAAAGCGGATGACGAAGAGGCGCCTAGCCGACTCATCTCTGAGCTTGATAGATTTGTCGCAGACTTATTACTACTAGGTGTTAGGCCAAACTATCAAACAAGGCGAACAGATGCGATTATGGCTCAAGTGTAGCTGTCATTCAAGTTAAGCTAACATGCTTTCAGACGATCTATTTCTGCCAGGAGCCTTATAAGCCTATCACCCTTTTTTCTGTATGCATGAGGCAGAAGGAAGATTGACGGCTTGACTAAAGAATAGACGCCATCAAAGAAGGATTGCCCATTAGCCCCGTCGAACATACGCACAAATAAGCAAAGGAGGCAGCAGCTATGGGCGAAAAAGAAAATTACCTACGAATTCCAATCACCATGCCGCCGGAGATGGTTGAGGGGCTGGAGGCGCTGAGTTTGAGGGCCAAGATGACGGGTGGTCGCAAGCTGGCTAATACGGAGCTGGTGCGCACAGCGGTTCAATTCATGCTTGATTCTGAGGTTGATGTAAGTGGGTGTAAGAGTGAAGGGGATGTGCTGGCGGCGATGAAGCTTCTTTAGATTGCTTGTCACTTACGCTAAATTAACGGATAATAACACTATCGTTTTTTAGTTAAATAGGATAAGGCTAGGGGGACGATTATGAATGGTGAAAGCCAGCACCCAGAAGAGGGCATGCCTCAAAAGAAAGCCTGGTATAAGACGTGGTGGGGCGTGCTTTTAATCATTGCCTTCTGGCCGATAGCTGCAACATGGGCTATTTGGAAGAAAACCACTTGGCCCAAGGTGCAAAAAGTTGTTGCAACAGTTGTTGTGGTGGTGTTTGCCATTATGGGAATGGCGATTGGCTCTTCGGATGAAGGTCAAAACACACCGCCGCAAAACGTGACGACAACAGAGCAGGCGTTGATGCAAGAAGAGGCTACCACAACAACTGCGCCGCCAACCACGACAACCGAGGTCCCCGCGACAACAACGACGACTGAACCGCCAACCACTACGACAACAAAAGCGCCAGTTACCACAACAACGATAATAATCACCACAACAACACAAAAGCAGGTATCGCCGCCGGCAGGTGGCGGCCCAACGGTGTATGTCACCAACACCGGTGAGAAATACCATAGGGACGGGTGTCAGTATCTGAAAAAAAGCAAAATACCGATAAGTCTCTCTGATGCCAAGGCACAAGGCTATGGTCCTTGCAGTAGGTGTAATCCGCCGAGATAGTAGATTTGGCCAACCAGGAGGGGTTAAATGAGTTTTAAAAAGATAGGCGTATTGTTAATCACTGCATGTCTTGTTTTAGCATTGGTTGGCTGCGCTTCTGCCTAGATGTCTGGCAAGCGGTTTAAGCAAAAGGTGTGTGGTAACAATGGATAAAAAAACTCTGATAATCACGGTGCTTCTGCTGCTTGGCTTTAGTGTCGTTGGCTACATGCAATACCAAATCCTTTCCGTGGCAGTAAGCAAAACAAGTAAAAACAGTTCGGTCAATGAAAAACAAGTGCTTGACATATCAAAGAACTCAGCAAGCTCACCTGAATCAACTGCGGATAAAAGGGCATCCTCAACACAAACCGAGAGAGAATTCTTTCAAGCCATTGCAGATACACTCAACGTTGTTATACTCTTGCCAACCTATGTGCCAGATGATGATTATTTAAAACCGATGCGAATAGAGGTTGACTATGAGCGCAAAGAATATACGATAGATTACTTTCCTTTAGGCACAGACCTAGATGCTATGCAGAATGAATTCGAAGCGGTCCAGATGCTTAGTTTTTTCGGCGTTTACGACCCTAAGAAGAATTGGAGCATAGATGCGAACTATGCTAAGACGATAAAGCTTGGTAAAAGAAACGTTGATGTCTACTGGTCTGCAGCCGATGAGCAGCACTACTACCCAGTACTTGCATGGAACGAGAATGGTTGCACGTATGGCGTGACGGCCAAAATTCCATATGAAGAATACGATGCACCAAGCGTTAAAGAGCAAGAAGCAAAATTCTTTGAAGAATTATGCAAAGTAATAAACAGCGTTAAACAGATTGCTGATTAAGAATTTTTAATTTAACAGCTTATTACCTTAGGAAAAATGGGTCTAATTAACTTAAGATAAGAAAAAAGCAGACAACAGAATGTTTTTCATAGGCGAGGCCTACACGATGTATCGATTTGATGGTTGGCTTAAAAATTTGCATTGGCTAAGCAGGGCATTACTTATATTCAGCTTGCTTGTCCTTTTTGGCACCTTTGGCTGCGTTGATGATGATCCTGTATATCGAAGCGCGTCAACAACCAATATACCGACAGCAGAGTCAACTAAAGCAGAGTCTGCGACAACAACTAACCCACCGACCACACAGCCAAAAGAACAGGCCTCACCGATAAAGCTTAACAAGGTAAAAGTAACCAGAGTTGTGGATGGCGACACCATCGAGGTTTCTCTTAATGGCCAGAAAGAAAAGGTTCGCCTAATTGGAGTGGACACCCCGGAGACCAAGCACCCCTCAAAGCCGGTTGAGGCATACGGCAAAGAGGCCTCAGATTATACGACCAACAAACTTGATGGTAGGACTGTGCATCTAGAGGTCGATGTTGAGGCGCGCGATAGATACGGTAGACTCTTAGCCTATGTGTGGCTTAAAGCGCCCTCTGCAATAAATGACTCAGAAATTAGGGCTAAGATGTTTAACGCCCATCTTCTGCTTGATGGGTATGCCCAGCTTGCCACGTATCCCCCTAATGTAAAATATGTCGACTACTTCACTACATATCAAAGAGAAGCAAGAGAGCACAATAAGGGACTGTGGGGTGCACCTGCAGCTACTACGACCACGCAAAAAAGTGTAAGCCCGCCCGCAGGGGCCGGTGGCGGTGGCACCGTCTATATCACAAACACCGGGGAGAAGTATCACGTAGGTGGCTGTCGCTACCTCTCAAAAAGCAAGATCCCGATAAGTCTCTCTGATGCCAAAGCAAAAGGCTACGAAGCGTGTAAAGTATGTCGGCCACCATCGTAAAAGGAGGGGTCATGAGTATAAATAAGACAAGGGGCGCACTTTACTTTCTTGCCCGGATACTAGGCGACGTAAATGCTGTGAAAAAAGGCACGGTTGGCAAGCGTATAGCTCGCCGGGCTACAGGAAAAGCTACAGGTAGAGCCTTAAGAAAATTGTTTAAATAAAAAGAATCATGCTGACTGTCCAACAAGTAAGGAGATGCTAGACCCACATTTGCAGTTCAACAGCAAGTGCGGAATATGTAAGGGGCATTAATGATAAAGATGGTTTGACCCTCAAGCAGGATGGTAATAAAATTTCGCAGAAATAAACCCCTGAGGGCTGGGGGCTTCTGATTACCGGCGAAAACAACAGATATGGAGAGCAACTGCACTGTCCGTCTAGGGGATAGCTTATCAAAAGCGCCTCAACGCCACGAACAAAAAAATAATGTTTGACCCATACTGTGTTTGTGGAATATGTGAATAATGGGCGAAGTCTCAATGGGTGGACGTGCTATCGTGAGAAGATTTAAGAGATGGGTCATAATTTCTCTTGGCATATCGATGCTGGCTGTTTCCTCTTCGGTCTTAAGCTGTGGGCCAATAAAGCAGACACCAGAGACCACAACCACGGAAGGCCCACCTTTTAGTAACGCTGATTACTACAATCTAGATGAGAACCCAGATGATTATATAGGAAGACAAGGCACTGTATATGGGCAGATAAGTAATATCGTGGAATACACCGATGGCAGTGCCGATGTAATAATATTGCCCGATATCGGCTTAGTACCACGGGCGTTCTTATTAAAAGCCAAATCAAAGGGAAACTTAATCAAAGGCGACTTTGTTAAGGCTACGGGTGAGTTTGCAGGCCTAGAGCAGGTTGGCATACTGGGAGAAGAGCCTGCCATAGAAGTCACAAAAATTGAAAAAGTTGACCCTTTTATCGCTATTCCAATAATGACACCCCCGATTAAGGTGGTTACGGTAAAGCAAACCAAAAACCAGCAGGGGTTTATCGTAACTCTTGAAAAAATTGATTTTACCGAGGACCATACCAGAGCCTACATAAGAGTGAAAAATGAGAGTCCTGATGAGGTAAGTCTTTTTGCTTCAAGCGCAAGTGCGGTTCAGGGTTCAAGACAATTTGAAACAGAGCCAACGATTGCTGATTTACCAACATTGCCAAGTGATATATTACCAAGCATAGAAGCCCAAGAAGTAGTTGTGTTTGAACGACTTGACATTGAATCAAAGCAAGCTAGGTTTGTTTTCGAGGGGTCGTCAGAGAACTTCGATATCGATATTGAGCCATTTGCATTTGAAGTAACTTGGTAATTCTTGCTGCTGTCTACAATTAGACACACCTCTTAGACTACAGGCCATCTCATAAATACCTCGCGCAAAGCAGTCCCGCTGCTAACGCGTTCGCCATTAGGCTAAAAAATCGATTTATGAGGTGGGTTCTAATCAATCACAGAGAAAGATAATCTTAAAAGCTAAAATGAGCGAGGGAAACTTATACTTGGTCGAGTTTCTTTCATGCGTATTTCGCCGATTCCGACCACCGTATCGCTCATTCCGTCCAGTATCGGAGCGTTAGCGACGCTTTCTCTTAAGTGTTTTACAGTGGACGGAATCAGTCAAGTTTTGCATCGAATTTTCGCATAGAACCTCCCCTCAAATCTATCCGGTACGCATTATGCACCAACCTAT